>Ga0183101_1000004_pt1 | contig 212347 bp, 186 predicted proteins | sample Biomet3_FD_127790 | JGI IMG/M metagenome (GOLD analysis project Ga0183101, IMG submission 127790) | Microbial communities from bioreactor (seeded with sewage sludge) at LBNL, California, USA - Biofuel metagenome 3 | ecosystem: Engineered > Bioreactor > Anaerobic > Unclassified ... | reverse complement strand
TTAATAAATTGAAGACTATAAAACGAATGATGTATGGAAAGGCAAAGCTCATGCTACTGAAAAGAAAACTAGTTCTGGGAACTCTTCTTTTCAACTAAATTGCAAAAGAACCACAGGAAGCAGTTTAATACAGCTCCCGGCAAATATTAATCATTTATTGGCGGGAGGTTGAAACAAACATGTACATGTTCGGGTGCAATCTTGTACATGATTGGGTTCAAACATGTACATGTTTGAAAAAAGGCAACCTTTTGTTTTTGCTAATATCTGGTCAATGAGATACTAATTTATACTTCAGGAATCTTAAACTGACGAAAACATTTATACAAATCATAATTATACGTATATTTGTGTTTCAAAAAGCTAAATTTAATGAATACAGAATATCTTTTATCTGAAGCGGTAGGCTTATTAAAGTCTCTTATTTCTATCCCTTCTTTCAGCAGGGAAGAAGAAGCTGTTGCCGATTATCTTCAAAACTATATAGAATCCATCGGAATTGAGACTAGAAGAAAAGGGAACAACATTATTTGTGTTGCTCCTATGTTCGACTTAAGAAAACCTACGATATTGCTTAATTCACATATAGATACGGTTAAGCCGGTTAACGGATGGCGAAAAGACCCCTTTTCACCGACTGAGGAAAACGGAAAACTGTACGGATTGGGTAGTAATGATGCAGGGGCAAGTGTGGTTACGCTTTTTCAGGTTTATCAGGAATTATCTAAAACGGAACAGAGTTATAACCTTATTTTCGTGGCTTCCTGCGAAGAAGAGGTTTCCGGAAAAGAAGGGATAGAAAGTGTGCTCTCTGAACTTCCGCCTATTACTCTGGGTATTGTGGGGGAACCTACAGAAATGCACCCGGCCATCGCAGAAAAGGGACTAATGGTTCTTGATGTTGTGAGTTATGGAAAGGCCGGACATGCTGCTCGCAACGAAGGGGTAAATGCCATTTATAAGGCTCTTGATGATATCAGCTGGTTTAAGGATTTCAAATTCGAAAAGGAATCGCCAATGCTTGGACCGGTTAAGATGAGTGTTACTCAGATTAATGCCGGAACTCAACACAATGTAATACCGGACAGATGCTCGTTTGTGGTGGATATTCGCAGTAACGAACTTTACTCCAACGAGGATATATACAACACGATTAGGAAAAACGTGAAAAGCGACGTTAAGGCCCGCTCTTTCCGCCTCAATTCATCGCGTATATCGGAGGATCATCCTATCGTGAAACGTGCCGTTAAAATGGGAAGAAATCCGTTTGGATCTCCTACTCTTTCCGATCAGGCTTTAATGCCTTTCCCTAGTGTGAAGATGGGGCCGGGAAAATCATCCCGTTCGCATACTGCAGATGAATATATTCTTATCAGCGAAATAGAAGAAGCTATTGAAATATATCTTAAGTTGCTCGACGGACTTAATATTTAAAAGAGAATGAGTGCAAAAGAACAATACCGGGATCTATGCAAAGAGGAAAACAATATTCCTCTCTTCTGCCAGGATTGGTGGATGGATGCTGTGTGCCTGGATGAATGGGATGTTCTTTTAGTCGAAGAAAAGGGGCAAATTGTTGCAGCATTGCCTTATCATCTAAGAAAAAAATTGGGTTTTCGTTGTATTGTTCAGCCACAGCTTACGCAATATAACGGCATCTGGATAAGAAAAAGGCAGGTTACCGCCGACTATGAACGTATTTCCTACGAGAAGAGGGTTTTCAATAAGTTGATAAAGCAGTTGGAGCAGCTTGGATTATCTTTTTATCAGCAATGCTTTCACATGAGCATTACCAATTGGCTTCCGTTTTACTGGCATGGCTACAAAGAGACTACCCGATATACTTATGCGATTAACAGCATTGGTAATCCCGAAAAGGTTTTTAGCAGGTTTAGTCCGGCCAAACAAAGGCAGGTAAGGAAGTGTGAGGATAAACTGCATCTTTCCTTGGATATGAGACCTGATGAGTTTTACAGCCATCATAAACAGTCATTGCAAGAGCGTGGCGAGGTGATTAGTTACTCTTACGAGCTGTTTCAACGGATTTACAAGGCTGCCCAAAACAACAATGCCGGACAGATATTTGCCATTAAAGACGATGAGGGCGAAACTCATTCATGCCTTTTTGTGGTTTGGGATAAGGCCTCTGCTTATACGCTGCTGTATTCCATATCGCCTAAACATGCATCTTCGGGGGCATCTACACTGGTAATATGGGAAGCCATTAAGTTTCTGGTCAATAAAACAAAGAGTTTCGATTTTGAAGGGGGCATGATTGAAGGAGTTGAGAACTCTTACAGACAGTTTGCAACCATGCAAAAGTCTTATTTCTTAATTGAGAAGTACTATTCAAGAGTGTTTAAGTTGCTTTTTAAAATCTATAAAAAGTAAAAAAGCTACTTTGCACTATATTCTCTCTCTAACTGCAGTAAGTACCAGGCAAATGTTGCTCCATTAAAACTTCGTAAATCTTTATCCAGTCCCTTTTCATGGAGCTCTTGCATCAATGCTTCCATCATGTATTGAAATCCCACAGAATCGAATTTCCATAAGTTTCGCTTGCCTTTAATGAAAGGGATATGTCTCTTTATTGTATTTTTTAATGTATCCAGGAACGGATGAAAGGCTTTAGCCAGACAGAAATCGTCTTCAAATGCAATGCCTTCTTCTGCAAAAAGCTCTTGTAATACTTCGTCATACAACTTTTTACCCAACTTATAGTCAAAAGGCATTGAAGAGAAATAATCCATCAGCTCAGCATCAAACAAAGGCAGGCAATAACTAAATCCAAAATACTCCCAAATCTTCGATGAATTGACTATATATTTAGCTTGTCTCTCTTTCTGATCCCAGTTTTCTATCTCTTGAAATGAGACTGATTGAGAGCTTAAGTCATTCAACTGACTGGTAAGAGATAGCATTATCTTTTTTCGCTCTACCGGAGCTGCATCTTTTCCTTGAAAGTGCATATTAAACAGATCGATTGCAATTTGTTTTCTATCACTATAATTGCGCATAAACGGACGAAGATGACTACCCGCAATAAAATCTCCACCATGTCCGGGAAGGAAAATTGTATCAGAAGATATTTTTTTCTCCTTGATAAGATACTGAATTGACGGATACTCCTGATAGAAATAGCAGGACGAGAATTGTGTTATATAGCTGCAATAACCGAGGAACTGAGGATCATAAATATACCTGTTATCGCCATACTTCATGTAGTCAATAAACAACCACTCAAAACCAAGGCGATTTGCCACTTCCTTAGAGTGCTTAAGCTCTGCATTATCTACAGGTTTACCATAGGTGAAGCACAAAACACGTTCATATTTCTCTTTATAGAGCAAATAAGCTATCAGTCGTGAGTCATATCCTCCGCTTAATGGAATTGCCACCGGACGACCATTTAATAGATAAACCAGACGTTTCCCTACGTTGGATATTATCTTTTTCAATCCTGATTTCCATACATCGTACTCCCTATTTTTATCGATTTCACCGATCAATGAATGATATATTACAGAATAAACAGACTTACTGTCCACAACAATATATTCGCCCGCCTGAATCTGGTAAATGTCTTTTAGTAAAGTAGACTTCCCGGTTGTATATCCAAGAAAAGCAAATTCTTCTTTCCATTCTTTGTCTATAACAAAAGAGGTAACTCCGGCAAGGCTATTAATATTATCGGTTATATAAACTTTTCCATCTACACAGGTATAAAAAACAGGGAATGAACGTACTCTGTCTACTGCTGCCCAAACCGTATTTTTGTGGTTTATCAAAACAGCAAAACAGCCGTTTGCTTCTTTTATCTTTTTTGCAAAAAGATCTTCTGACTCAACATCCGAAAAGTAATTCAGCAATTCTTTATCCTGATAAAAAGAGCCATCAGGTGCAAAAAGATATCCTTTTGCGCAGATTCCATCGGCAGAAAACCATGCACGGTTATTATTTCGCTTCAGTGTAAAGCAAATCCTGTCGTTGCTATATGATATTTCTTCTTGCATATCCTATCTGTTATTTCTTTGTATAAAGAACTTTTTCATAAATAGAAATCAGTTGTTCTGTCACTACATCAGGGCCTGACACAGAATTTACATGAGCAGAGATTGCTTTGTAATCAAACTTATCTCTGTTAAAAATCATCGTTTTCATCGCATCAGCTAAAGCTACTACATCTTCCACCGGCACTCTATATCCTTCTTTAGGAGTAACAATAGCTTCGGGAACAACCTCTGTACAAACAACAGGCAATCCGGTGCTCATAGCTTCAAGAACAGCTATTGATTGTGCTTCAACTCTACTTGCCAAAACAAAAGAATCGGCTTTTTGAAGTTCAGACAGTACACCTCTTGAATCTTTCCAGCCGGTAAAAACAATTCGGTCTCTGTGCATGCATCCGGATAATATCTTCTGAAAAGTTTTATCTTCGAAATTATCTCCTACAATAACTAACATAACATTCGGAATATTATTGCATAGACGATCAAATGCAGGTAAAAGGATATCGTATCCTTTGGGCTGAGAGAAACTATTTACTGTAATAAAGGTAAAATTATCTGTCCGTTCACGAGGAAGATAATGAAAGAAATCTGTATCCAGAATATTTGAGACTACTTCAATAGGAACTTCCTTCAGCAAAAACTCTTTAATCTTATCAATCAGCTGTTGAGAGACAGGAATAACATAAGATGCATTCGAAAAGCCTTTTTCCAAAAATGGTTTATAAACAGGAATAAAGCCTTCTTTTGCCAATGTAGAACGCAAGCCAAATCTACCCCGATGCTCTGTTATCACATAAGGAATATCATATTTTTGTTTTATAAGATAGGCAGCATAACCACCCCACATGCAGCTATGAGCATGTATCAAGTCTGGTTTACCGTATATTTTAACGTATTCATCGAACAAAATCATTGTTCGTTTGCTCCATGCAAGTATATTTGCTTTATCCAGTTTTGGTATTCGTCTATAGTAATAACGGAACGTTAGCAACCCATCTTCCATTGATTCAAAAGAGTGCCATGGAAAGGTCAAAGCCTTTAATTTATACTTCTTCCAAGGCAAAGCAACGTTTGCTAGAATATGAACCTCCAAACCTTTTCTTTTAAGGAGCAGAGATTGATCTCTACAAAACTCTCCGCCTTCCGGAAGATACCAGGAAGGAAGCTGCAGAATTCTATATGGTTTTAAGGGATTGCTCATACTTTTTCACCAATAGCAGATACCAGGTTAATTGCGCCATTAAGACAACAGCAGAGACAAAACTAAACAAAATAATTGCCCAGACAAAGTTTTGGATATAAATACCTATAATTAAGGAAATAAGACGAGCTACAATATAAATTATCTCTATTATCAGGGCTATTCGCTGTTTGCCAAAAATAGGTGGAATAGATGATAAGGAGGCAGTAAACAAAGAAATTATAAGCCAGGGTATCATTATCTGAATATACAAAGCCGATTGTTCCCATCTTTCTCCTAAAAAGTATCTGAGAACTAACGGGGAAAGGAAAAAAGCGAGTATAAAGAGTGGAGTAACTACAAGAAGTATCTTTTTAATTGACTGAATTAAAATAGTCCAAATAGGTTCCAGCTTATTAACCCTTTCCGCCATACTTTGGGAAATAACCTGATCAAGTGAAGAGCTTAACAAGTTTATTGGTCTGAATCCTATTGTAATTCCCATCGAAAACAGCCCAATCTCTGCCATTCCAAAGTAACCGGACAAGAGCAGTATGGGCAGATTCCCAGAAACCATATTGATAAACGTGTGAGGCAATGTATATAAAGGAAATTTGCGATGCTCTGAAGCTGCTGCAAGAATCTCTTTTTTATTAAAATGAAAGAGTTGATTCCATGTTTCTTTTCGGGTGAAACAACTTAATATTGAGATGAAATGGCTCGATAAATTGGCCCAAACAAGTCCCATAAGTCCGGCTTTCAGGAAACCGGAGCCCACTTTCAATCCATTATTAATAAGTCCTTGCCACAAAGTATATCTTGCTGTTAAAGCAAATCGTTTATTGTAATTAAACCAAAAGATAGATGCCTGAGCGAAGGCAACTATAAAAACAAAGAAAGGTAAATAGTAGATTACTCCTTCCAGACTTTCATAATGGAGCATACTTAAAATAGAGTGCGAACCTAATAATAAAACAATAAGGATGAGTAATGAAAAAACGGCATTTATCAAAAAGCAAAGATTAAAGGTGTTGGCTGCCATTGATTTGCTTTTCGACAAAACAATAGCCGAATCATATTTTCCGTTAGCAATAACTGATAATAGCCCTTCTATTCCAAGAAACAAAGCTAAAATGCCCAATTCATCGGGCGAATAAAGACGAGCAATAACCGGCAAAACTGCAAACGCAATCCCTTGTGAGATTGCGTTTGCAGAAAGCAGAGTAGCGCTGTTCTTTATAAGTTCTTTCATCTTGTATTATCTGCTAATCCATGCTTCCGGGTTCAGTTTGGATGTTTCTTTACGCAACTGGAAGTGTAAGATTGTACGATCTCCATCCGATGGATCGGAGTAAACTCTACCAATTGTTTGTCTTGTGCTAACCTTTTGTCCTTTGCTTACTGAAGCTGATGACAGGTTACAATATACAGAGATATAGCTACCATGACGGATGATAACATTCATCAGTCCGTTTACCTGGAATACAACCGCCACTTCTCCATTAAAGATAGAACGTGCCAATGCTCCGGGTTGTCCTTGTATGTCAATTCCCTTATTATCTAATTTCACATTTCTCAGTCCCTCTACTGCATATTGGCCATAATGACTCACTATAAGATGTGGACCGGTAATAGGTGAAGGCAAAGATCCTCTGTTGCGTTCAAAGTTATCCGAAAGCTGTCTGTCAGAGCTGTCCATTGAAAAGACTGGTGCCGGAGCTACCTTTTCTCTTTCTCTGGTTTCAACCTTCTCTACTTTTTCTGGTTTTTCTGCTTTTGCAACCCTGCTGCTTTTTTCCGTTCTTTCCGATTTGCTTTCTGAAGCAGCTCTGCGTCTTGCCTCTTCTGCAGCTTCAGCCTTTCTACGTGCCTCGGCAGCTGCTTCTGCTTTACGACGTGCTTCGGCTGCAGCAGCTTCTTTTCTAGCCCTCTCTTCCGCACGTTTGCGAGCTTTTTCTATTTCAATATTGATTAAACGATCAATCTGCGCATTCAGCTGATTAGCTTCTCTTCTATGTTTAGCAATCTCTGATTGTAACCCCTTTTGTTTTTTCTGGAGATCAGAAACCATAACTTTCTTCTGCTGTTCCTGCTCTTCAAGTCTTTTCTTTTCTTGTTCGCCTTGAGAAAGGAGGTTCACTTTTGCAACTTTTACCTGCTCAACCTCGTTCTTCTTTGTACCTATCTGAGCTTGTCTTTTAAGAATTTCCTGTCCTTGTATTCGCTGATAAGTTGCATACTCTCTTACATAACGAAGACGGCGATAGGTTTCACTTAAAGACTTAGCAGAAAATATAAACATTAGTTTCTCTTCAATAGTTTTATTCTTGTAGAGATACTGAACAGAAGAAGCATATTTCCTCTTTTTATCGAGCAAATCGAGTTCCAGATTACGCAGTTGCTGAGAAAGGGATGTTACTTCCTGATCAATGGACTGCACATCACCTGCTATTATCTGTATGTATCTTTTTCTATCTTCAATCTGTCCGGTAAGTGTATTTAAGCTCCTTAACTGACTACCTACATCTTTCTTTGTAGTCTTTAAAAGAGATTCTTTTTTTGATATTTCTTTCTGAAGCACACTTCTCTTGCTTTCAAGCTGCTTTATTTTTTTATTTGTCTGAGCCGGAAGAGCCGTTATGAGGAGAAAGCTCATCAATAAGAATAAGAGACGCTTCATAATCCTAATAATACTTTTAATAAATCGTTGAAATCCATCTTTTTATATTTTGAAGAGACTGTTGTAGGGTATTCCCAATCTCCATTCTCTGTCAGTTTGGAAAGGTCTATTTCCGCAGAAAATGGTTTCTTTCCGCCTTCAAAAGAGATATCCATGCGAGATGGAAAACTTTTAAGTCCAAATGGCAGAAAGTCTGAATACTTCCAGTTTAGCTGATAAGGAGCCGAAATGGTAGATATTGAGCTTTCAAGCAACTGTCCTGTATTTGGGGTAGCAGAGAAACTGTATAAGAAACCTTTTGATTTTTTCTGTATTTCCATAGTCTTGTTATCAACACTGGTATTGACTGTAAACTCCGACAACAGATCATTATTTATCTCTTTCTTTCCCGGAACAAAAAGTGCATTGGTGAAAAGAGCCTGTAAAGTATAGAAGTCCATATCTGTATTAGCCATTGTTGTAAGCTCTGAAATAGGTTCTTCTACGTATTGCTTATTAATCCGGTCGATAATCAATACTTTAGTAGGCGTAAACTCAACTCTTCCGGCTTCAATGCCAAGGAAAGGAACGATCGACATTTGAATAACTTCATTCTTCTTCATGCGGATTGTTCCGTTTACAGATATGTCTTTACCATTAGAGTTTATGGTTAATTTCATTTTCGATGAAAAATTGGTTATCGAAGGAGTGTTGTTTGCTACACTTCCCAGATAATCCAGATTCTCTGTGACTGCAGCAGCAGGTTTGCTTATACTCTTTGCGGACTTACAAGCGGATAAAGCCAATACTAAACAAATAACACTGAATCCTAGTATTGTCGTTTTCTTACAACGGCACTTCAAAGCACTTTTTCTCATTCTGCAATATATTTCTTTTGTTCTATTTTCTTCTTTAATACCTCTGATTTGTTCCCCATTTCACGGGACTTTATCCAATATTTCAACGCATCTTCTTTCAGCCCGTTCATATAGTATACATCTCCACAATGTTCAACAACCACTTCACTTTTATCGCCTCCTTTTTTCATGGCATCGTCCATGTAGACTTTGGCTTCGGTGTATTTCTTTTTAATAAAAAGTATCCATGCATAAGTATCGAGATATGTATTGTTATCGGGCTCTGCCTTTATTGTTTTATAACTCATCTCTTCGGCTTTATCAAGGTCTTTCTTTTCCACAGAAAGATAATAGGCATAGTTATTCAGTGCACCATTATTATCGGGATTATAAACCAAAGAAGAATCATAGGCAGCATAAGCTAAGTTCACTTGCTTTTTAGTATGGTAAATATCTCCCATCATACTATAAAAGTCGGAAACTATTTTTTTATCACTTTTATCATTTACGTGCTGAACACCTTTCTTAAATGTGCCCAATGCATCGTCTATACGTTCTGCCTGGTAATATGAAAGTCCCAGATAGTAATAAAACTCCAGTGACTCGGGAGTTATTTCAATAGCCGGTTCGCAAATTTTAATAGCCTCCTGAAAATCGTTTCTTTTTATTGCATAGCTTAGCAGTTGCAAGCGTGCCGGAGTATTTTCGGGTTCTAATTCAATTATTTGTTTCAAGATTGGTTCCGACTCTTTCTCCATTCCTTTGGACAGAAGATACTGAACATACAACATGGGTATCTGTGCATCTTCCTGTTCACCTTCCATCATTCTATTGAAAAGAGGAATAATCCGGGTGCTGTCTTTTCCTGTTTGCTGAGACTTTGCAATCATCTGACGCATGATGTCTGCTTTGATATCGCTTTCCACTTTCTTATTAAGCAGCACAGAATCTACTTGCTGTTCATACTTATCCAACTGCCCCGTTTGTTGATAGTAACTGGCTAAGGAAACAAGTACTTGTGTGTTTCCCGGTTCTGTTTCCAGTACTTTCTGATAAGTTGCGTATGCTTCTTTGGGCTTTCCGTTATTTAAATATACATCGCCCAACACACACAAGTATCGCATATCGTTAGGATATTCGTTGGCAAGACTTTCTATTTCATTGAATGCTTTTTTATTATCCTCCATCAACAAATACATACGGAATTTCTCCATACTAATCTGCTCTGTTTTTCCGCTTTTCTTTTCTAAAAGATCAAGCGCTTTAACTACTTTAGCATAATCCTTTGACTGGTTATATAAATCAATCAAAGCCATGATGGGTTCCTGACGATCAGGAAACTGTGTGGTCATTCTTTCGAATGCTTCGACAGCTTTTTCACTCTTCCCTTGTTGCTGATAGATTGATGCAAGGGTCTGGTTGTACCAGTAATTTCCAGGGGCATTTTCTACAGCCTTTTCTATGCAAGCCAGTCCTTTTTCGGGCTGCTTGAGGAAGAAATAGAACTGTGATATTTCTGAAAGAGAGGATGCAGCATTTGGATCAATAGATAAACAATGCTGGAACAGTTCAAATGCCTGAGCGTATTCGCCTTTTGATTTCTGACGGGTTGCTTCAAGAAAATAGTAATCGTATTTTCTCTGTAATTCGGGAGACAATTGGGTTGCAACTGTTATTGCCGGAGATTCTTTCGTATTTTGGACTGTTTTCGTAGATGTACCACAGGAAGAGAAAAACAGCAAAGCTGACAATGCTCCAATATGCCACGGAGCTAAACCTGCGATAATCGGCTTTAGTCTGTATGTTTGAGAAAAATCTGTTAGTGCAACCATTTCTTATTTTAATATTTATCAAATTAAACTTTACTGTCGTGCTTTGTTGTCTCACCAAAGCATTTACTACCCTGTTACTTTTTACCGGTGTGACCAAAACCTCCGGCTCCACGTTCTGTTTCACTCAAAACTTCAACCTGTTCCCATTGGGGTTGTTCATGACGTGCAATGATCATTTGAGCCACACGTTCGCCATCTTGAATCACAAAATCATCGGCCGACAAGTTTACCAGGATAATACAGATTTCACCGCGATAATCAGCATCGATGGTTCCCGGAGTATTGAGAACTGTAACGCCTTTTTTTATGGCCAATCCGCTGCGTGGACGAATCTGTGCTTCGAAACCTTCGGGCAATGCAATGTAAAGTCCGGTTGGGACCAAACATCTAGCTAAAGGTTTTAACGTGATTGGTTCATCAATATTTGCACGAATATCCATTCCTGCCGATAATTCGGTCTCGTATGCCGGAAGCTGATGCTTCGACTTATTTATAATTTGTACTTTCATAATCTGTTGTTATACATTTGATTTGCGAAAATACGTATTTCGTCTCAATTAAATGCTTTATTAAAGGCTTTTTTATACTTTTGCAGGTAAATAAACAGTATAAAGAATGAATTGGAGAGATTTGATTTCGGCTAAGCGTTTTGGGATGGAAGAGTTTCACAAACATCGGGAAGAAAACCGTTCTGAGTTTCAGCGGGATTATGACCGATTGGTTTTTTCGGCTCCTTTCCGTCGCCTGCAAAACAAAACGCAGGTTTTCCCTCTTCCGGGTAGCATCTTTGTTCACAACAGACTGACGCACAGCCTGGAAGTTTCGTGTGTAGGACGTTCATTGGGTAACGATGTAGCGAAAGGACTTCTTTCTAAACACCCCGATCTTCATGATTCTTATATCTCTGAGATTGGTGCTATTGTTTCTGCCGCCTGCATGGCTCACGATCTTGGAAATCCTCCTTTCGGACACTCTGGAGAAAAGGCCATTTCAACATATTTCTCCGAAGGAAACGGCATAAAACTAAAGGAGAAATTAGAACCAAATGAATGGGAAGACATTATTCATTTTGAAGGAAACGCAAATGCTTTCCGACTTCTGACTCATCAATTTGAAGGAAGGCGAAAAGGTGGCTTTGCGATGACCTATTCAACTCTTGCTTCCATAGTAAAATATCCGTTTTCATCGAGCCTGGCTGGGAAAAAATCTAAATTTGGCTTTTTTATCACTGAAGAAGAAGATTTTAAACGAATAGCAACGGAACTTGGTATTATTTGCCTTAATGAGAATCCGCTTAAGTTTGCACGGCATCCGTTAGTTTATCTTGTTGAAGCTGCAGACGATATCTGCTATCAGATGATGGATATTGAGGATGCACATAAATTAAAGATCCTGACTACCGAAGAGACTAAAGAACTGCTTATGGGATACTTTGGGGAAGATCGTCTGATTCACATGAATGAGACAATGAAAATTGTTAGCGATACCAATGAGCAAATTGCATATCTCCGTTCGTCTGTAATTGGTTTGCTTATAAAGGAATGCACCAATGTATTTCTTGAAAACGAAGATTCAATATTAGCCGGAACTTTCAATGGCAGCCTTATAAAGCATATATCTCAAAAGCCAAAAGAGGCTTACGAACATTGTGAAGCTGTTTCTTTTAAAAAGATCTATCGTTCGGGAGATGTGCTTGATATTGAACTTGCTGGTTTCAACGTTATAAGCACATTGATTGAATTATTTATAGCTGCGGTTACTTCGCCCGAGAAGGCTTATTCTCAGTTACTAATTAACAGAATGTCGGACCAGTATAATGTAAATGCTCCTACTCTTTACGGCAAAATACAAGCAGTACTGGATTACATTTCAGGCATGACTGACGTTTATGCGCTAGATCTATACAGGAAAATAAAAGGAAATAGTCTGCCTGCGGTATAATAACCACTGACAGACTATTTATAAAATTGGAACGTTTAATATTTAAACGTTTTCTTTTTTATCCAGAGGAGGAGTGCTCTTTAATGGAACATATTCCAATGTTACTACAGATGGATCCAAATCCAGAATCTGAGTATCGGATGTAGAACATTTCTTGATTAAGTAATAGAGCAATAAAAGTGTTTTCTTGATTGCCGATAACTGCAGATTACGCGCAATTCGTTCAACCACAACAAACCTGAAATCTCCCTCGATATTTCTTTCCCTTAAAGACGGATATCGGCTTAACAAATCAACCTGACCGGTTTCTTCCATCTCTTTACAGATAAGGTGAATAAACTTATCCATGTGAACTCCTTGCTTGAATCCTGAATAAATATCTAAACGGAACATCTTTTGAGGTACAAAAGTTTTCACGGTATATTTAAAATGATATGGTTCATCACTACGGTGAAGATATACAAACCAGTATGTATCTGCCCTCTTAGGCTGTTTGTTGATAAGAGAATAAACGATTTTACTCTCCATTTCATCGGGATACTTAGCACGGGTAACGTATACCAGGTGAGTAGCAAATTTAGGAATGGATTCATCTTCCGTAATCTCTTGAAGACACTCAATAGTAGGCGCAATAGGCTCGTATGTTGAACAGTGGTTCTTTATACGGCGGCCATTATACCACACATACATAATAGCAAATATGCAACCGGCTATAAGCAATGTTGCCCAACCTCCATGAGTAAACTTAAACATATTGGCTATAAAGAAACTACCTTCCAGTGAAACGAAGAAAGCAGTTAAGGGAATGCTTACAAACAACGATATTTCTTTTAACTGGAAATAAATAAATAGCAAGAATGTTGTCATTAACATCGTAATGGTAATGGAGAGTCCGTAAGCTGCTTCCATATTTGAAGATGAACCAAATGCTATTACTATCAGCGTACATAATATCATCAATGAATAGTTCACCTGAGGTATAAACATTTGCCCTTTTACTTCTGTAGGATATTTAATTTTGATATTTGGCCACAAATCCAGTGATATTGCTTCACTGATAATTGTAAAGGAGCCGCTTATCAACGCCTGGCTGGCAATAATTGCTGCCAATGTGGCCATTGTAACACCGATAAATGAGAACCAACCCGGCATGATAGAAAAGAACGGATTGATATCTGTTACAATCTTGTCAGGGTGACTGATAATCCATGCACCTTGTCCCAAATAGTTTAGTATCAAGGTTAGTTTTACATAAACCCAGGATACACGGATGTTGTGCAATCCACAGTGACCAAGGTCGGAATAAAGAGCTTCGGCTCCGGTAGTACAAAGAAATACAGCACCCAATATAATAAATGCATCCGGGGATTCTATTAACACCTTAATTGCATAGATTGGATTAAATGCTTTAATAATAAGAGGATACTGGAAATAAGCTAAAAGACCCAGAATTCCAATCATTGTAAACCATAAAAACATAATCCGGCCAAATGGCTTTCCTAAACGGGCTGTGCCCAATGGTTGAATGAGGAAAAGTGCCAGAATAATTGCCAGGGTGACAGGTATTACGGGTATTGAAGGAACCAGTGCATTTAATCCTTCCACAGAAGATATGACCGTAATGGCAGGAGTAATAATTCCATCGGCCAGCAGTGTGGCTGCTCCAATCATAGCAAAAACGTATGCCCAACGATATTTTTTTCGGATTAAGGCAAACAAAGAAAGAATACCTCCTTCACCCTTGTTATCTGCCCTAAGGGTTACAACCACATATTTGATGGTTGTTTGCAAAGTCAATGTCCATATAATACAGGAAATTGCTCCAATGATATAATCCGGACTTGCACGCAATCCATCGGGCATGCCATTTACAATAGCTTTCATTACGTACAAAGGAGATGTTCCGATATCTCCATACACAATTCCGATGGCTAAGAATATACCCATCATTCCGAAGGGTACTTTGTGTTGATGTTTCATTTTTTATTTTTTAAAAAGCGGCGCAAAAATACGTAAAAATCTCATCTAAACATACAAAGATAGTAGTTATTAATAGAGGGAAGCATCGCTACACAACAAATTTATCTAAAATTACCTATTAACCTCTCTAAATTAATAAGATAATGGCTCTAATTCTACTAATAAGCAACAAAATAAAATAGAGAACAGGCAGTCAATTTGTATCCTCCGACTGATAAAATTGATCTATAAACTGGAAATAATATAAAAGTTCACCAATACATGTTGATACCTTGTACAAAAGATTGTTTTCTTTTGTACAGAGGAATTAATTGTTTTGTACAGAAGAATGCAATCTTTTGTACAGGGAAATAAAAAAAGGAAAGGTTTCCCTCTCCTTTTATCTATTATATTTATTATAAATAACTAGTCGGCTTTAAAAATAATCTTATTGGCACCAGAAGTTATCAGGCACGATTGAGGATTTTCTTTAGCAAAAGAATCAATATGACGAATTCGTTTATCTTCAAGAATCTCATCTACAGCAATCAGAATACCGGTTTCTTCTACATCTCCAAAGCCATAATTGATAGCTGTTCCAAACATTTTCATTGTGGGAGAGAGTCCCATATATGCATTTACCAAAGGAGGAATGTTATAGCCAAGCTTACGAACTTCTGTATTCAGGACCTTATAATCTTCCTTGAAGGCATCCTTATCAAAAAGCTTTGCAAGTTCAGACTCATCAGCTTCCAATTCCAATGGTTTCATCGGTGTAATGAGGTTTTCCTTATCACCAAAATGTTTTCTTAAGAAATAGAGGATCATATCTCTGCCATGACGATGAAAACTTGGATACATAGTAACTTTACCAAAGAAATATTTCACAGTTGGCATTATTACAGTCAAGGCTCCAAGACCATCCCATAGATTATCCAGAGCAAACAGTCCCTTTGCTCCTGCCCTTGTGGATTGATACTCAAGCGTTACGAAAGATCGTCCTAATTCTATTGTAGTGGGAAGATATTCTTTAATGAACTTCTCGGAAAAGTCAAACATGTGAGAAGTAGCAAGTATCGGATGTCCTTTCTCGTCAAAATTGACATCTGTACCAAGTATATAACGATAACCTCCAAGTATTTCTTCAGCTTCAGGGTTCCATACAATCAATTGCTTATATGGATTTTCCATTGTATCATACTCATCGATATCTACCGAAAGGCCCGAACCTCCTCCGGCAGCACGGAAGGCTATCTCTCTTAAACGCCCAATTTCAAGCATTACGTTTGGAGAATCCTGATGCGTAACAATATAAATATAATTGTTACTTTTATTGGTCATTCTTAAGCGTTTATCATCTGTAAGTTCTGCCTTCAAAACTTCTTTGCTGATCGGCTTTATTATATCTTCCATTTATTTTGTGTTTTTTTCTTTTTGTGTATTGAGCTTATAAACAATCTCCCTTACATAATCTGCCCATTCTGCCGGAGATTTTGATTTATCAAAAGTTTGCCAGGGAATAGGTTTTCCTATTATCAGGGTAAATGTTTTATGTCTGTTCTTAAACATTTCATCTGCCAGATAAAGCATTTCAATATTTACTTTCACTCCGAGGTTCTTCCTTATGTTGGCCAGGTTGTAAAAGAAGTCAGAATTCCGACCTTCAAAATACATTGGAACCACATCACGCTGCATCTGTACACTCTTTACAATAAACGTCTTTGTCCACGGAAGATCGGCAATTATTCCATTACGTCTGCGCGAACACATTCCTGCAGGAAACATTATCATGTGGTTATCGGATGCAAAACCAGCCTCTACCATTGCCGGGAACTGCCTTGCCTGCAAACCGGTTTTGTTTACCGGAATACAAAGCGGTGCCAGATTATGAAGATTCATTAAAAGGTCATTAACCAGATACTTAATTTTACCATCATAGTGCTTACCCAATACATAGCCTACAGCAACTCCGTCTAATCCACCTAAAGGATGATTGGATACAAATGTACAAAGGCCTTCTTCCGGAAGGTTCTCAACACCTTTTACATCAACTTTTGCATCCAGAAAGTCCATAGATGATTCCAGAAAATCTACTCCTATCCTATCCTTCACACTTTTCATAAATTCATTCAGTTCTTCCTGATGAACAATTCTTTTCAAGTATGAAATGATAAATTGCGGGATATACTTAAACTTACCCGGCGCTTTTGAGCGAAGCACATTATCTATGTCTATGAGAAATACAGAGTCGTTAGCCATTTTTTAATAAATCAGGATGCAAAATTAAACCATCTTTTGAATTACACATAAGGATTTATTAAAAAAAAGGGCTAAAATGCACATTTTCTTATCTAAAACTCCTTTCTTTTTAAAATTTGATAACAGAAATAGAAAATTTACGTAATCAAATAGAATAGCCACATAAATTATTTATTGTACATTTGTGCTTTCAAAATAAATGAGTTATGGAACATCAATTGACGATTTACAACACATTAAATAGAAAGAAGGAACTATTTGTCCCTTTAAAAGAACCTCATGTAGGAATGTATGTTTGTGGTCCTACCGTATATGGTGATGCACATTTAGGACATGCTCGTCCGGCTATTACATTTGATTTATTATTCCGTTACCTCAAACATCTGGGATACAAGGTACGTTATGTTCGTAACATTACCGATGTAGGCCATCTGGAACATGATGCAGATGAAGGAGAAGATAAAATTGCAAAAAAAGCACGCCTGGAGCAATTAGAGCCAATGGAAGTTGTTCAATATTATCTGACCCGCTACCATCATGCAATGGAAGCTCTAAATGTTCTTCCTCCAAGCATTGAGCCTATGGCTTCAGGGCATATCATTGAACAAATGGACTTTGTACAAAAAATACTGGATGCCGGATATGCTTATGTAAGCGAAGGTTCTGTATACTTTGATATTGAAAAATACAGCAAGGATCATAACTACGGAAAACTTTCCGGAAGAAACGTGGAAGAGCTGCTTAGCACCACCCGTGAGCTTGATGGACAAAGCGAGAAAAAGAACTCTGCTGATTTTGCTTTATGGAAAAAAGCGTCACCGGAACATATCATGCACTGGCATTCTGAATGGAGTGAAGGTTTCCCAGGCTGGCACATGGAATGCTCGGCAATGGGTACTAAATATCTGGGCGAAGAATTTGATATTCACGGTGGCGGAATGGATTTACTGTTCCCTCATCACGAATGCGAAATTGCTCAGTCGGTTGCTGCTCTGGGAAAAGAGACAGTTCATTACTGGATGCACAACAATATGATTACTATCAATGGCACAAAGATGGGTAAGTCTTTGGGTAATTTCATTACTTTGGATGAGTTCTTCAACGGATCTCACCCAATACTTACACAAGCGTACAGTGCAATGACCATTCGCTTCTTTATTCTTCAGGCTCACTATAGAAGTACAGTTGACTTCAGCAATGAAGCTCTTCAGGCATCAGAGAAAGGCTTGCAGCGATTGATGGAAGCAGTAGCCAATCTGAAGAAAATAACTCCGGCCGCAACATCAACAGTTGATGTTAAATCACTTCGGACTAAATGTTATGAAGCAATGAATGATGACATGAATTCACCGATTGTCATTTCTCATTTGTTTGACGCAACTAAGATGATTAATAATATCCTGGCTGGAAACAATACTATTTCTACAGAAGATTTGAAAGAACTGAGTGATGTATTCCACCTCTTTATGTTTGATATTCTTGGACTTAAAGAAGAAGTTAGTGCAGCTCAAAGCAATACAGAAACCTATAATAAGGTGGTGGATATGCTTCTTGAATTGCGCATTCAGGCTAAAGCAAATAAAGATTGGGCAACAGCCGACAAGATTCGGAATGAGCTTACCGCTTTAGGATTTGAAATCAAAGATACAAAAGATGGTTTTGAGTGGAAACTCAATAAATAAGATATAAAAAACATCAAAGAGTGAAATAGCAAATTCATTTGCCTTTTCACTCTTTTTTTATATAAAAATAATATGACTGCAAAAGATTTCTTTAAAGATGACAGGTTTGCTGCTCAAGCTGGAATAACACTCCTGGAAATAAGACCAGGATACGGAAAGGTTATGATGGTTGTTACTGAACAGCATTTGAATGCCGGTAATACAACACAGGGCGGGGCAATCTTTACTTTGGCAGATTTAGCATTGGCAGCAGCGGCAAACTCTCATGGTAACCTTGCGTTATCATTAACTTCGTCCATCAATTTTTTCCGCACAAGCGGACCAGGAGATACTTTGTACGCTGAAGCTACTGAAAGATTTATCCACAAGCGAACCGGACATTACCATGTGGATGTTACAAATCAAAACGGAGAACTAATTGCCGACTTTGAAGCTACTATGTACCGCAAAGACAGCAAGCTACCTTTTAGTTTGTAACCATTGAGGTTAAGGGATGTCTGTAATTCCTTACGCTCTTAAGAAAAGCCTTGGCTGACCCAAAATTCAGAAATAAATCAAGACGAACAGGGAGGTGATTAGCATCATCTGTTACATAAAAAGTAATCACTTCTTTTTCTTTCTTCTTTTTATATTCAACCAAAGAGAATACCAAAGTTCTATATTTTGCACCATCCTGAACCTCAGTTATCTGTCTTCCCCTATATATAAGTGTCTGTTCTTCGATCTTTATTCCGGTAGCCATCTGGAATTTAATTCGTTGCCCAACTTTATAGTCTGTAGGATCAAACGATCTCGCCTGAGCCAGAATACTCAGCATATCGTACATACAACGGCTATCTTCTGCTGATGATATTTTAGGCGTACCAAAATTCTTCACCCTATTCTGTTTGGCATAACAAACTCCATTCCGATAAGAGAAGTGAACTTCATCAACAGTATACTTTCCTCCCTCTTCAGCTCCTTTACGGAAATAATAAGGCTGTAATTGATCACCGATAATGCAAGTAAGAGTATCTCTCATCTTAAAAAAGAAATCGGCTGTTTTACTGCCAAAAGCCATCAAATTTATGCGATAGGCAGGTTTAGCACCATAATTCATCGCATTTGTAGTGAGACTGGCCTGCCCTGCTTTTGTCCAGACAAATTTCCAGTTGAAATAGAGATCATACATTACGTGCTCACCCGAACGAAAAGCATCGTTTTTGGACTCACACTGTGCATGCGCCGAAGGAGTAACACCTACGAGCATGAACATAAATATAAACGAAATGCAGCAAGACTTAATAAGTTGACCTTCTGCTTGAATTCGTTTTACTATTTTGAGATTTCTTTTTCTTCTTATTTTCATCTGGTTTCTGTTTTTTAAGTATATCTAGCTTTTGTTTATCTAAAGACACACCACGAACATTCCATTCTTGTTCAACTTCCCAAAGAGCTTTCAGCTCCAATTCCTGATTATAATAAAAGACCTCTTCCGGTGGAATTCCCTTTTCATAATTTCCGGTATCCCATACTCCATTACCATTAGTATCATTTACTAATCGTACATAATACTTTCCGGGGTTAAGGTAATAAAAGTCAGCTCTGCCATTTACAACTTTTACTTTTCGTATTGCTTTATCCTGTCCATCAAGCAATTCTGCATAAGCTGTAGAATCTGCACCAGTGACATTCATATACAAAGAAGCATATTCATCGAGAGAACGGACTTTGAATGTTGATTCTATTTTATTAGAGAATAGTCCATATATACCATGAAATGCAGTTGAATCGACCTTAAACTCGTATTCCTTTTCGGGCTTCCAGTCGGCCATAAGTTCATACGTTAAGGGATGGAGCGTATCCTGCCTGAAAACAAAAGGGACATCAGTCCATAAGGAATCGACTTTTTGTTTAAGGTGGATGGCACTACTATCATAACGGGCTATCGGTTCTTCAAACTCAAGCCTGATATTATTATATACGTCAAAACTGGAAGATGCAGAATTCTTTACCTGTAAAAACTTAGTAGGTTCCGGTTCATCCTTTTTGCTTTTTTTAGGCTCCACAGATCCCTTAGCTTTCTTCACAGCCAAATTAAGAGTATCAGTTCTTGGAACAAGCTTCCCTAATGAATCTGTATAAAGATAGTTAAGGCTCATACTCAAAGTATCTTTTTTATAGTTCAAAGAATCCTTTATCCAATAATTAATAGTATCGTTCTTCAGAGATTTCTGAATAAAGAAAGCATCTTTCTCATTGAAGTTTAATCCTTTAATCACAGGTAACGAGCTAGCCGCAGTTGCAAAATAGAGCGTAAATTTATGAGGAGTTAAACGCTCGCTTTTTATTAAATACTGTGTTTTGAAATCTTCTTTAAAAGAACGGAGAATAATATCGTCCGGAAGATAGTGAGTATACTGTTTTGTGAGAATTGTATCTATAGTAATTGTGTCTTGCCATACCGTATCTTGTCTGCTACGAGTTTCAAAATGCGGGGTTACTTTTGAAGGATAAACTGCTATTGCCTCACTTTTCTGGTCGAAAGCAAAATTCTGATTAGCGTCCTGCAATCCGAAAATACGATATGTTCCCGGAGCAATTCCTTTAATCACAAAACGTCCACGGCTATCAGTCCGTGAAACTCTTTCAAAAGGCAGTTTTGTAAAGGCAGAATCAGCCAGATTGGAATGAAGGCCTACCAATATTCCTTTTACAGGTTCCAGATTAGAAGCATCAAGCACATAACCAGAAACTTCCATCGTGTCTATAGCTGTTCCCGTTGAAAAAGTATATGTAAAATTACCTAATGGATTCCCTTCGTTGTTATCAACAATAGCATCCGAGAAATCCACAGTATAAGTTTTGTTTGCTTTCAGAGAATCCAGCAAACTGACCACAACCTTCTTCCCACTCTGCTTTATCTCGGGAGCCATCACCTGTGGTGGAGATACTATTACCTTTTCGGAAGCATTCTCAATTTTTATAAACTCATCGAACTCGAGAACAAGTTTTGTTTTGTTGTTATTCAAAGCTCCTATAGCCGGGGTACTTCCAACAAACTTTGGAGGAGTTTCATCAATTGGGCCACCAGTAGGATTACCTATATTTGCACATGAATACATAGCCAACGTTAAAACGCCAGCACCAAAAGCACTTAGAAAAGCATGCTTTACTCTATGATTTTTAAAATTTATCATGCTGCAAAAATAAATGATATCTACAACTTAACAGCATACTTTGGCATAAAATATACAAAATTTCAGAGTGTTTATTCCTCTGCTACTGCCAAAAATACTATTCAAAACATAACTTCCCAAAAAACTCAGGACGATGAAAATCCGGCTTTTCAGTTTCTATCTGATTCCAGGAAATATAATGAGGCGTTTTTAACTCATCGCCACACTTATAAAAATTGCCTTTTATAGTTGCTTCATCAAGAGACTTAATGGAATGTTTAAAGAACACTGTATATGGTACTATCAATGAAAGTTCCCATGAACAATGGCCTACACGTTCTTCAAAAGGATCTCTTCCCAGACTCGCCCATCGTTGAACTCCTGATAACACATCTGAAGAGGCACGCTCACGATCATGCCTGTCATTTCCAACACCTAAAAGAACTGTCCCTATACAGTTGGACTCAAGATTGTAATAAAGGCCATCATTTGCCAGGCTCACGAAGAATTCAACACAAGAATCTGTCCATACAGAGCCATTGTCTTCACCATATTTAGCTCTGACAGAATCTTCTTCCACCTGATAATTAAGCAGTATGGCATTATCTGTATGTGCAATACGGAATTTCACTTTCGGTTTATATGGATAACTATCCCAGTTTACACAGCCAACTGTATTAAACTCTATTTTTTCCTGATCCATAACAGCTGACAGAGAAGCTACAGAAAGGTCCTCTGTAGTTATTTTCTTTATGTTAAGTTGTTGCATTATTAATAATTATAATTAGTTGCACAAAAATACAATATAAATAACGGAAAGCAATAGTTGCTATCGTAAAGTTAAAGCATTACTATGGATGCTGTTCTATAAATTCTTTGTTTTCTGCCTGAACTTCTATTACTGTTTTTCTTAATTCGCTGGCCAGCACACTAAAGTTATACCATCCGGTTAAGCAATCAGTAAGAAACCATTTACCATTAACCAAATCAAAACAAACACGGAGGTCGAGTTCAGACTCTTCATATCCGGCTTCAAATTCCACATGAGTTGGGTTTTTCACAGTAAATTTAGAGACATAAACGCCTTCTCCTTCAACCACATTACGTTCTTCAACAAATGTTTCTTCATCTAATAAAGGCCATTCATTTTTAGTGAATGGAAAACTTTTCTCGCCTTCACCTTCTCCTAAAGATAGAACGATATCGGTTTTTAGCGGGAATTTTATCCGTGAATACTGAAAAGCGGCACTGTTAGTAAACTTTTTCAGAAACAAATTAAAATCTTCCGCAGCCGGAGCTGCCGTAACAGAGACTATGTTTGCGAATAAAGACAAAAACAAAAAACAAATGATTAAACTGTTCCTTTTCATCTTTTATGTGTTTATGTTACATATATTATTACTACAAAGATAGACGAAGAATTGAAATGTCAAACGAGAAAGATAATAATTATTTCCGCTGTTTCAAATATTCAAATCCTATGCGACAATATAGACATTTTTTCTTATCACAATACTCTTTTTTAAGTTCCAGCAAAGCTTGAGAATCAGACGCATTATTTACATTTAACCCTACTCCACTCCACATTCTGGTAACATGATTATCTTCTGCTTTCAATTCTTCAAGGAAGCTTCCTGCTCTCTGGCAAAGAGCTTCATCGGCTTTGTGTTTTCCATAAGCGTACAGGAACGGAACTACGGTATTTATTACTAACAGATTAAAAGATGAATTGCTCAGGTTTTTGCTTCTTCGTGGAGAACTGTTATAAAATTGATAATGCTCTTCCCAATAATCGGAAGGAGATGTATGCAAGATATCCTTAATTGCCTTCATTGACTCTGCTTCCATCAGTTTTGAGAATACGCCCCATCCATTTGAATAAAGAGATGCTAGCTGAGCTATTCTGACATGCGGAAAATTCCCTGGTCTTAAGCGGAGAAAACGCCAAAGCGAAGCATCCATAACAGGTAGCTGAAAAAGATGTTTCATATATGCAAACTCTTTCTGCAATCTCAAATAATATGGATCGTCTAACTTTTCTTCGAGCAGCCCTGCCTGGCCAAAGAAAATTGCTTCGATTTTAAACAAACTATCCCGGTGTTTATCTACAGCCCGAAGAGGTATCAAACCAGCCCACTTCTCGAAGGCATCACCATTGAGACCAAAACCAAAATTACGCGCCAAAGTAATGAAGAAAGCATCTTCCCAATTAGAATTACAATGTTTTAATCGGGCATTAATAGCTTCAGCTTTATGTTCAAGTCTCTCACTTTGCAAAACCGATAACCAGGAATGAATAGCAAATCTGGATATTTTAGGAATTACGTCATAACAAGGAGGAAGCATATCTGCACGATGCAAAGATTCATAGTTTTGCTCGATTTCAATGGGACAGTTAAGCTGAATCTGAGGAATAGGTTCACCGTTGGTACGGGCAATTTCACAGTCTATATCACCCGACACATGAAGAATTACCGAATCATAAACCTTATCTTTATCATGCCCATGCCGGAACCAATCGGAAGCTTTAGAATGAATCTCTACATTCCCAACCCACATATTTTCGCCAATTTTTACTTTCGCATTAAAAAAATCAGGTCCGGAATCTGAGTTTGGCAGACCGGGATCAATCACCTCAACCTCCATTCCTTTAGTAGTTTGAAGTTGTTTTAAAGGAAAGATTTTGTGTTTCCAGATATAATGTAATAATTGTTCCATTGTTAATGAGCTGTAAATATCTCGCAAATGTAATAACTTACCTCTAAATTAATTATATTTGCATCATTATTATTCCTTATTATCGTAAAAATATAAACAAAAAATAGGAAATTATATGAAAATAGCATTGATAGGTTATGGAAAGATGGGTAAAGAAATTGAAAAAATTGCCCTTAGTCGTGGACACCAAATCGTTAGTATTATTGATCTTAACAATCAGGATGATTTTACTTCAGAAGCATTCAAATCGGCAGATGTCGCTATAGAGTTCACCGCTCCGACAGTTGCTTACAACAATTACATTAATGCTTTTAACGCTGGAGTAAAAGTGGTATCAGGAAGTACAGGATGGATGGACGAACACGGAGACGAAATAAAAGATCTATGCAAAAATGGTGGTAAGACTCTTTTCTGGGCATCAAACTTTAGCCTTGGAGTAGCTATATTCTCTGCAGTAAATAAATATCTTGCCAAGATAATGAATCAATTTCCGACTTACGACGTAACAATGAGCGAAACTCACCACATACATAAACTTGATGCACCTAGTGGTACTGCTATAACCCTTGCCGAAGAGATTCTTGAAAACCTTGATCGCAAAGACAGTTGGGTAAAAGAAGAGGCAAAAGCTGCCAGCGAACTTCCTATTCATTCGATTAGAGAAGGAGAAGTTCCGGGCATTCATACTATTCGTTACGAATCAGAAGCTGATAGTATTTCCATTACCCACGATGCAAAAAACAGAAAAGGTTTTGCCCTTGGTGCTGTTTTAGCAGCTGAGTTCACTTGCGGCAAACAAGGACTATTGGGCATGAGCGATTTATTTAAATTTTAAAACACAAATTATGAGAAAAGCAACACGCAAACAATGGCGTAACTTTGGAATCGTCACTGTATTATATCTATTATTTCTTGTTTGGGTAAGTAGCTGGTGGGGACTTTTTGTTGTTCCATTCATCTTCGATGCATATATCTCAAAATTAGTTCCATGGAATTTCTGGAGAACATCAAAGAACAAGACCGTACGCAGTGTGATGAGTTGGATTGACGCTATTGTGTTTGCTTTGGTAGCAGTGTATTTCGTAAACATATACTTCTTTCAGAATTACCAGATACCATCTTCTTCATTAGAGAAATCTCTATTGGTTGGCGATTTCCTTTTTGTTAGTAAGATGAGTTATGGTCCTCGTGTGCCTAACACTCCGCTATCTATGCCATTGGCTCAACATACATTGCCAGTTTTCAACTGCAAATCTTATATAGATTTCCCACAATGGGGCTATAAACGTGCACCAGGTTTCGGAAAGGTTCAACACAACGACATTGTTGTCTTTAATTTCCCTGCCGGAGATACTGTTGCAATTAACTATCAACAATCAGATTTCTATACTATTTGCTACGATGCAGCTAAAAGAACCTGCCCTAGCGTAAATATGGATAGTTTAACCCGCGAACAGCAAAGAGCGGCTTACGACATTTATTATGCTGAAGGACGAAAACTGGTAATGGCAAACCCTACCGAGTTTGGAAAGATTGTGGTACGCCCTGTTGACCGCCGTGAGAATTACGTAAAACGTTGTGTAGGATTGCCCGGAGATACTTTGAAAATAGTTAATGGACAAGTATACATAAATAGCGTACCTTCCAAGAATCCGGAAAACCTTCAATTCAACTACTTTGTTCAAACAACAGGTTCTTATATTCCTGATGATGTGTTCCGCGATTTAGACATCAGCTTGGATGATCAGACTTTATTGCCTAACGAATGGAATGACGAACTGAAAGGTCTTGGCTTTACTAAAACAGATGGTCAAGGCAAACTATCTCCGGTTTATCATCTTCCTTTAACCAAAAAGGCTTATCAGGCTCTTCTTTCAAACAAGAAGTTAATTGCGAAGATTGTTATGGAACCAGAAGATTACACCGGTCAACTATACCCACTGAACCTTTATACAAAATGGGATAGAAATAACTACGGTCCTATCTGGATTCCAAAGAAAGGCGCAACAGTTAAACTTACTGTCGATAATCTTCCTATCTATGAACGCCCAATCCGTGCTTACGAAGGCAATAAGCTTGAAGTAAAAGGTGGTAAGATCTATATAAACGGCAAACAGACCAATAGCTATACATTCAAAATGGACTATTACTGGATGATGGGTGATAACCGTCACAATTCTGCCGATTCAAGATACTGGGGATTTGTTCCTGAAGATCACATTGTAGGTAAGCCAATTCTTGTATGGTTATCTTTAGATAAAGACAGAAATTGGTTTAGCGGAAAAATCCGTTGGAATCGTCTATTTAAGTTCGTAGACAACATTAAATAATGAAACCAATAGCAAAGGACTTCTTTTTCTGGATAAAAGCATTAGTAATTGCAATTGCAGGGGTATTACTCCTGCAATTCTTTGCTTTTAGCTCCTGTTACATTCCTTCATCGGGAATGGAGAATTCTTTGTATCGTGGTGATCAGATTATTATTAATAAATGGGCATACGGACTACGCCTGCCTTTCATGTCGGCTTTTGGCTATAAAAGAATTAATGAGCGCCCCGTTCACAAGAACGATATCGTTGTTTTCAACAATCCTCAGGCAACATCTACTACCCTTCCTGCAGATAAGCGGAAAGTGTTTATAAGCCGATGCATGGGGCTTCCGGGAGATACTTTAATGATTAGCAATCAATACTCCATTATTTGCCCAAGAGCAGAAGTTAATCCCGACCATAAGCAGCTCTATGTATACCCTAAAGAGAAGGAAAGCTCCATAGAGAAAAACATAAAGAAACTAGGTATTGAAGATAACAGACTGCTAGGCTACAACAAGAATGGATATGTTCGCAGTTTCAGCCGTTACGAAATTTATCTGTTAAGCCAGGAAATTCAGGATTTAAAGATTAAGTCTATTCTTCCCGACACATGCAAGCAAGCCCGCTCCTTAGTTGTTCCTGGGAAAGGCCGGAGCATTCGTGTAACTCCATGGAATATTTATTTCTTAAAGAATGCTATCAATGAACACGAAGGCAAGAAAGCATTCATTATCAAAGATTCTCTGCTATACGTTAACGGAGAAAAAGTATCCTCTTTTGTGTTTGCGAAAGACTATTACTGGATGGTATCCAATAACTCCATAAATATCAATGATTCGCGCATTTTCGGATTCGTTCCGAAAGACTATATTATCGGAAAAGCATCTTTTGTATGGTTTTCGAAAGACAGCCAGGCCGGACTTTTTGGCGGTTACCGATGGAAGCGATTCTTTCAATCTGTAAAATAATGAAACAAACAATTTATCTCAGCTCGGCATATCTGGCTCCAGTGGAATATTATGCACGGCTATATAGCTGTGAAAAGGCTTTTATTGAGCAACACGACAACTATATTAAGCAAACTTACCGCAACCGATGCACTATTGCGTCTGCCGATGGTCCGCTAACGCTCTCAATCCCTACCGAAAAGCCGGAAACGCTTAAGTGCCCGATGAAAGATATTCGCATATCCGACCATGGAAACTGGCGTCATTTGCATTGGACTGCTATTGAATCTGCCTACAGCAGCTCTCCATTCTTTGAGTATTACCGAGACGATTTTGCACCTTTTTACGAACAAAAACATGAGTTTTTATTCGATTTCAACGAAGCTCTCTGCAAGCTTGTCTGCGAGTTGATTGATGTTCATCCCATCATGGAGCGTACAACTGAATACAAACAGTCATTCCTGCCAAATGAGATTGATTTCAGAGACCTGATACACCCCAAAAAAGCTCCTCAAGAAGGTTTTACTGCAAATCCATATTATCAGGTATTCGATGCACGACACGGCTTTCTGCCCAACCTGAGCATTATTGATCTTCTTTTCAATATGGGGCCTGAGAGTTTGCTTGTATTACGTGATGCAAATAAATAAGAGAATATTGCCTGCAAAAGTTAATCCGGATTTTAGATGATCCGGATTTTTTTGTTTTTGTATGTATTTATTTCAGAGGTGGTGACAAACTTTAAAGAAAACTTCTTTTATATGTCTCGTGCTAAAATTTAGCACCGCGGCTACCAAGGCGTTTCAGAAGGTACCCCCTTGTTACCCCCCAAATTTATTCTAGCAATAAATCTGTTTTTGGAGAGAAGAAATGATCAAGCAAAACCATAGCGATAATCTATTGATTATCTGACTATAAAACAAAATATTTCGGAATTCAGCCATTAACGGCAACAACTACAGAACGTAAGTATAAGTACAAAAAAATTATTTTCCTATAAATAAAATCCATTCACCAATAAAACAGATTCATTGGCCAATGAATTTATTTTATTGGTGAATTAATCGGCAAGTAAACCTTATCGGTAAATCAGGGTTGAAAGCATTTCTTCTGCAAACATCTCATTAGCTACCTCCAATAATCCTTCGGCAGTTAAAGACTCTATGCGAAGGAACAAGGCTTCCGGTGAATCAAATTTATTGTAATGCAGAAAAGATTTAGCCATATCGAGCGCATTATTCTCATTATTGTCTGAAGCTACACCTATTTGGCCTATTAATTGCTTCTTTGCCGCATTCAATTGCAAAGCAGTCATTTTCACATCACGAAGATGTTTCAACTCCTTATAAGTGAGATTCAGACAAGCATCCACATCTTCAGGATCGGTTCCAAAATAGATACAGAAAACTCCGGTATCAGTATAAGAAGTGAGATTGGATTCTACGCTATACACCAAAGCCTTCCTCTCACGAAGAGAAACATTCAGTTTACTATTCATTCCCGGACCTCCAAGAATATTATTTAGAAAATACAGAGCAGTGCGTTTCTCGCTATAAGCATCATACCCCCTGCCACCAATCATTACATGCGCCTGATTTGTATCTTTAGGAACAACCAGATGTTCCGGTATATAAGCGGGTGGAGAATTTCGAATAGTCTTATATTCAGAAAACGACACATCGTGCATTGATTTTTCTACCAGCCGAACCACTTTCTTGAAATCGAGATTCCCCAATACAAAAAAGACCATGTTCGTAGGGTGATAATAACGTGATGTGAAATTTAATACATCAGCAGTAGTAAAGTTCCGTAATTGCTCCGGTTTTCCAAGAATATTTCTGCCCAAAGGATGGTTCTTGAAGATCAAGTCCTCGAAATCGTCAAAGATAAGCTCTGAAGGAGTATCGTCATACAACTTAATCTCATCAATAACAACCTCGACCTCCTTATCAATTTCGCGTTGAGGAAAAGTGGAATGAAACACAATGTCAGTCAACAACTCAACAGCACGAGGGAAATGTTCCGTTAAAAAGGCCGAATAAATAACCGTTTCCTCTTTATTCGTATAAGCATTCAAGTCGCCCCCTACGTTCTCCATCCGGTTAATAATATGCCATGCCTTGCGCTTTTCTGTGCCTTTAAAACTAAGGTGCTCCACAAAGTGAGCCATTCCCTGCTCGTTTTCTTGTTCATCGCGGGTACCTGCATCTACAGCATATCCACAATAAGCAACCTTTGATAATGACGGGGCATGAATAATACGTAATCCGTTAGGTAAAGTATGTTGATTATAATGCATTTTCTTCTTGTTTCATATTTTAATAACGATGCAAAAATACAATAAAACTTATTGTGGTTTATAGAAAAATATAGATATTTGTAGATTAAAATGAGATAAGCCCTTATATGAATAAAATTGGTATCTTCTGTTCTGCCTCGCAAACAATTGATGATATATATTTCCAAAAAACTGAGGAATTGGGAAAATGGATGGGAGAACAAGGTAAAACGCTAGTTTATGGTGGTGCAAACATGGGATTAATGGAATGTGTGGCACAAACCGTTAAGCAAAGCGGAGGAAACATTATTGGCGTAATACCTTCAAAACTGGAAGAAAGCAAAAGAGTGAGTGCTCTCCCCGACAGATTTCTTCATACCAAAAATCTAAGCGATCGAAAAGATATAATACTTGCCGAATCGGATGTTATGATTGCCTTACCGGGAGGAATAGGAACATTGGATGAAGTTTTTCATGTAATGGCCTCTGCAACCATTGGATATCATTCAAAAAAGATAATCTTTTATAACATAAATGGTTTTTATGATGAATTATTGACTGTCCTAAAGATGTGCGAAGAGAAACAATTTACCCGAGGTGAATTATCTCTTTACTATGACGTGGCCAATACATTTAAAGAATTAACCAACCTACTAAACAAATAACAAAAAAGTCATGATTGAATCAATCAAAGATCTATTAAACAAAGAAGCCGAAGCCGTAAGAAATATTCCAATTACAGATGCTTACGAAAAAGCTGTAAAACTAATAGTGGAACAAATACACATAAAAGGGGGAAAACTGGTAACTACCGGAATGGGTAAAGCCGGCCAGATTGCAATGAATATTTCAACTACATTCTGTTCAACCGGAATTCCTTCTGTGTTTCTTCACCCAAGTGAAGCACAACACGGTGATTTGGGCATTTTTCAGAAGAATGACTTATTATTACTAATATCTAACTCTGGGAAAACAAGAGAAATTGTTGAGCTTACACAGCTTTCCAGAGTTCTTAATCCAAATTTAAAGTTTATCGTTATAACAGGTAACCCGGACAGTCCGTTAGCACAAGAGTCGGACATTTGTCTTTGCACAGGAAATCCTAAAGAAGTTTGTGCATTAGGAATGACTCCAACAACTTCTACTACCATGATGACAGTTATTGGTGATATTCTGGTTGTAGAAACAATGAAACAAACAGGCTTTACTATTGAAGAGTACTCTAAACGCCATCACGGTGGATATCTAGGCGAGAAATCAAGAGAAATATGCGAAAAGTAATTGGTATTGGCGAGACTATTCTCGACATCATTTTTCAGAACGAACAACCTTCGGCTGCAGTGCCGGGAGGTTCTGTATTTAATGGCATTATATCACTGGGCAGAATGAATGTCGATGTCTGCTTTATCAGTGAAATTGGAAATGACAAAGTAGGAAACATTATCAAGAGATTCATGGAAGAAAACAATGTGAAAACCGATCACATCAACATCTTCCCCGATGGCAAATCACCTGTTTCACTTGCCTTTCTTAACGAAAACAATGATGCGGAGTATCTTTTCTACAAGGATTATCCAAAACAACGCCTGGATATTGCATTTCCAAAAATAAATGAGGATGATATTCTTATATTTGGGTCGTTTTACGCGCTCAACCCGGTTCTAAGAGATAAGATGACAGAGCTGCTGGATTACGCTAAAGAACGTAAAGCAATTATCTACTATGATCCAAACTTCAGAAGTACGCATAAATACGAAGCTATGAAACTGGCTCCTGCTATTATCGAAAATCTGGAATATGCAGATATTGTAAGAGGTTCAGACGAAGATTTCATCAACATGTATAACTTAAACGATGTAGATAAGATATACAAAAATAAAATACAATTTTATTGCCCCAATTTCCTTTGTACTGCGGGGAATAAATCTATAAGTTTGCGAACAAAACAAGTATCCAAAGAGTATTTGGTAGAACCAGTCAACTCTGTAAGTACAATTGGAGCCGGAGATAACTTCAATGCCGGAATTATCTATGGATTATTAAAGTACAATATTAGTTATCACGAACTTAGTAACTTAAGCGAAGGTATGTGGGACAAAATTATACAGTGCGGGAAAGATTTCTCTGCCGAGGTATGCAAAAGTTTCAGTAACTCCGTTTCTAAAGAGTTTGCAGAAAAATATCAATAACATTCCATTATAGCACAAACAGATAGTCAAAGCAATAAAGTTCTGATACAAATTACAAGAATTTTACGCTATTTTTATAGATATTTAAATGAAAAATGCTGCTGAAAAGTATTCTTTTACAGCATTATAACTATTTATCCGTACTTTATGCGTATCTTTGTGCCCGAATTGAAATAAGAGAAAGAAATTAATGAAGACATTCGAAGAGTTAGGCGTTTCCCCGGAGATACTTAAAGCAATTGAAGAAATGGGATATGAGAATCCCATGCCAGTACAAGAAGAAGTAATACCGTATTTACTGGGAGAAGGCAATGATGTAGTAGCTCTTGCACAAACAGGAACAGGTAAAACAGCAGCATTTGGGCTGCCTATTATACAAGGTATTAATGTAAATAACAGAGTGCCACAGGCACTTATCCTCTGCCCCACACGTGAGCTTTGCCTGCAAATAGCAGGAGATCTTAATGATTACTCAAAATACATAGATGGGCTAAAAGTTCTTCCGGTATACGGAGGATCATCCATTGAAAGCCAGATCAGAAGTTTAAAGAATGGTGTGCACATTATTGTTGCAACTCCAGGACGTCTGCTCGACTTGATGGAAAGAAAAACCGTGAAACTTGCCACGGTTAAAAACGTTATTATGGACGAAGCTGATGAAATGCTTAATATGGGCTTTACAGACAGCATCAATGCTATCTTGGCTGACGTACCAAAAGACCGTAATACATTGCTGTTCTCAGCAACTATGTCACCCGAAATTGCACGTATTTCCAAGAACTATCTGAATAATGCCAAGGAAATTACCATCGGCACAAAAAATGAAGGTTCAAAGAACGTGAAACATATCTATTTTACGGTTCAGGCTAAAGATAAATATCTTGCGCTGAAACGTATTGCCGACTATTATCCTCAGATTTACGGTATTGTTTTCTGCCGTACTCGTAAAGAGACACAGGAAATTGCTGATAAACTGATTCAGGACGGATACAATGCTGATTCTTTGCACGGAGAACTTTCTCAGCAACAACGTGACGTTGTAATGCAGAAATTCCGTGTACGTAACATTCAGATCCTTGTAGCTACTGATGTTGCTGCACGTGGACTAGACGTTGACGACCTGACACACGTTATCAATTACGGTTTACCTGACGAAACTGAATCATATACTCACCGAAGCGGTCGTACAGGACGTGCAGGAAAAACCGGTATATCAATCTCTATCATCAACTTGCGCGAAAAAGGTAAGATGAGAGATATTGAAAGAAAAATTGGTAAGAAGTTCATTGTTGGAGAAATGCCTACCGGAAAACAGATCTGTGAAAAACAGCTGATTAAGGTAATTGATGATATTGAGAAGGTTAAGGTAAACGAAGAGGAAATTGCCGACTTCATGCCTGAAATCTATCGCAAACTGGAATGGCTGGATAAAGAAGATATTATTAAACGAATGGTTTCTCTTGAGTTTAACCACTTCCTTGAATATTACCGTGATGCGGAAGACCTTCAGTGTCCTACTGCTGAAACAAGCAGAGGAGAACGTACTACTAGAGGACGTAGCTCTGAAAGAGGAATGCATCAACCGGAACCAGGATTTACACGTATGTTTATCAATGCCGGAAAGGTGGATAATTTCTATCCGAACCAATTAATTGAGCTGATCAATAAAAACATGAGAAAACGTGTTCAGATTGGTAAGATAGATTTGTTGAAAAGCTTCTCATTCTTCGAAATAGAAGATGCTCAAGCGAAATCTGTTATGGATTCACTAAATAAAGCATCACTGAATGGTCGTTCAATCTCTGTTGAAATAGCAGGCGAAGATAATCGCGGAGCAGGAAGTGGCAGAGAGAGTCGCGGAGGAAGCAGAGAAAGCCGCGGAGGAGGCGGAAGAAGGTATTCCGACAGACCAGCATCAGCTGCACCAAGAAAAAGCCGTGAAGAGCGTGGATACGCAGCAAAAAGAGGACCTAAAAGAAGAGATGACAATCAACAATCTTTCAGAGATGAAAAACCAGACTTCAACAATGAAGAAGGATGGGCAAGAAGAAAATCCAGAAAATAAATATTAAAGGCAGCTTTACAGCTGCCTTTTTTTATGCCCCAATGCTATTCATTTATTCAATTGGGTTAAAACAATTTAGTCCGAATATAAAAAGTTCTCAATAGCCTCATATCTCAAAAGAAACATACGATAAAATGGCAAAAATAGTTATTGAGCTAGTTTGAGTTCCTGAATAAGATGAGGTGCCTTGCCGTATTTCTCAATTATAAAAAGCACATATCGGATATCCACTCCTATGCATCGTTGCAAAGAACTCTCATACTCAAGATTACTGCTCATTCCTTCCCAGTTTCCATCAAAAGCCAGTCCTATAAGCTCTCCTTTACCGTTAAACATTGCACTTCCGGAATTTCCTCCCGTAATATCATTATTAGTGATAAAACAAACATTCATTTCACCCTTTTTATCGGCATATTTGCCAAAATCCTTTTTTGAAAGTAAATAGAGCAAGGCCGGTTGCACCCAGAAATCAGAATCTCCTTTATAACGTTCTACCTTCTCAAAAATTCCTTTTGTTGTTGTAGAATAATCAATACCCGAGGAACTATTTGCCGAATATGGAGTTACAATACCAAAACTTAAGCGCATTGTTGAATTTGCATCAGGATAAAAACTTTTATCCTCAGACATCTGACGTACTATCTCACTATAGAACCTTTCATCACGGGATATTTTATTATTGGCATCAGCCCCAATCTGGTAGAAATCAACAAATTTAGTAACAACATCTACAGCCAATGAAAGAATGGGATCCTCGAACATATTAAATGTGCTATCCCGGCTATAAATACGTTCCAATCCTCTGGGAGTAGTCATTTCGGAATGAGAAAAGAGATAATCTGCATAAGCCTGACAATCCCCTTTATATTTCTCATTTATCACTTTATATGTATCGGGCAAATAGGTTGTATCAACTTTTTCACGATACTCCTTAAGCATAGCAACAAGCACCTCTTTATCGATGGAAAGGTTTATATTTGAATACTCTTTAGCCATATTTTCGTATATCTTCTTTCCAGCAATAGAATCACTAAAGAAATCTGTGCTAATAGCTTGCGTGGATAAGGATAGTAATTCTGAAGCATTACCGAAGCATTCTCCAAAATAAGAGGAAGCATGGACAAGTTTTTTCCTGCTTTCATAACTTATTCTTAAGGAATCAATCAGATTACCATATAATTGCTTTTTCTCATTCTTAGCCTCTATAAAACGAGTTATCCCATCCTCTAATTGCTTTCTTTTACCAATGATATTAAGTTCTTCAATGGCTTTATTCATCCCAATACTGTATTTCCAGTAATTAGAGCTTGCTGCATATTTGGAAGCATACATTATACGAGTAGAATCATTCGATTCCATCGCCTTTTTCCAAACAGCCTGCTTTATTCCTCGTACATCAATCATTGACTGATTCTGAGCCATCATCTGCTCTTCAATTCCAAAAGAAGATAGATAACGATCGGTTGAGCCCGGATAGCCTAAGGTCATGCAATAGGTGCCATTTTGATATCCTTTAAGGGAAATAGGCGCAACATAAGATGGATGAAATGGTCTATTTTGAGGAGAATAAAAAGCTGGCTGGTTATTTTTATCAGCATAAATGCGAAAAACAGAAAAATCTCCGGTGTGTCTTGGCCATACCCAATTATCTGTATCGCCGCCAAATTTACCAACAGAAGAAGGAGGTGCGAAAACCAGTCTGACGTCTTTATAGTCTTTATAGACTGAAAGATAAAATTCATTGCCACCATAGTAAGAGCTAACCACTCCTCTTAGCAATGAATCCTTTTCAGAAACTTCATTCTCAATTACAGAAGAAAGAGAATCTACAATATACGATCGCTTTGTTTCATCCATTCCCGGATGAATATCTTTCAGTATCCTTGAAGTGACATCTTCTTGCCTTACAAGGAAACTCACAAATAAATCGGGATTAGAAAGTTCGTCTTCTCTTTTATCAGCAACAAAACCATCTTTTAAATAATCATGAACTACTGAACTATGATTCTGTATGGCTTCAAAGCCACAATGATGATTTGTAAAGACCAGTCCATCCTCAGAAACTACTACGCCGGAACAATATCCCCCAAAACTAATAATTGCATCCTTTAAAGAAGGAATACGCTCATTGAATAATTGACTGGAAGGCATTTCAAGCCCTAATTGCTGCATCAGCTGAGCAGTTTTCTTGTCTATGTGATTCAACATCCACATCCCCTCGTCTGCCAAAGAAACGAGCGAAATAAAAAACAGAACTAAGGTTAAAAGGCTCTTTTTCATAAGTGTGTGCTATCCATTAAAAAACCGAATAAAAATTAACTGCTATATTATTCGGTTCTTTGCAAAAACAGCTGCGAACCACCAGATTCCCACCGCTTTTATTTAAGACAACTCACTAAAAATCATTTCTTTACGAAACGATTAATTATCGGAATCTGCTTCAATGGAAAATCTTTCTTAATAATATATGCAATAAAGATAGAGAATAAAATGGTTTTAAAGCATAAACGTAAGAAAATATTATCTATTTTCACAAATTCAGAGATAGCATAAAGAACCACAGTAAGCAAACAATATTTCCCAATTCTCACCATATCATAATTTATTGGGTATTTCTTTTGCCCAATAACATAAGAAAGGATCGTTACTATAGCATAACCTATAAGACTGGCCCATGCACAAGCCATATAGCCATAATGAGGCACAAAAATAACATTCAGAATAATGATTAAGAAGCAACCGATTCCAGAGAAATATGCGCCCCAGATTGTTTTATCAATCAACTTATACCAAAACGACAGATTAAAATAGATACCATTCAGAATTGCTGCAATCATAACGATTGAAACACAATCTAGTCCATCCCAATAACTTTTGGCAATTATGTAGCGGAAAATATCGAGATAAAACATTACTCCAAGATAGGCAATCAGCGAAACTATAATAAAATACTTCATTGCATCGGCATAAAGTTTCTTACTGCCCTCTTCTTTATTTTTCCCGAAAACAAAAGGCTCATAAGCATAACGGAAAGCTTGCGTAAACATGGTCATAACCATTGCAACTTTACTGGCTGCACCATAAATACCAAGTTGTACACGGGCCTCATTCTGATCTGTAAAGAGGAAAGGAAAAATAATCTTATCAACTACCTGATTTAATATTCCAGCTATTCCCAAGATAAGAATTGGAAAAGAATAAATCATCATCTCTTTCCACAATGACTTCTTGAATTTGTATTTAAAGCCGGTCAGTTCACGATAAAAAGCAAGCTGCTGAATCACTGTGCAGATTACATTGGCCACAAATGCATAACCAACCCCATAGCTTGGATTGTAAAACCATGAAACAGAAGCAGGAAAATGAACTAACAACCATGGGCAACAGACAAAGAAGAAGATATTCAGAAGAATATTTGGAATAATGAATAAGAACTTCATTGCAGCAAACTTTATCGGTCTTTTCTTGTATCGAAGGTAAGCAAAAGGAATGCATTGGAAGGAATCAAGCGCAACCACAATTGCCATCATAGCCACAAAGTCAGGATTATTTTCATATCCCAGAAAAGTGGATATCGGTTGAAGAGATACAAAACACAATAAAATAAAAAGTAATGAACTGACACCTACAGAAATTAATGTGGTTGAGTAAACAATCGTAGGATCCTCGTTTTTCTTATTCACAAAACGGAAAAATCCAGTTTCCATTCCATACGTTAAAATAACCAGCAAGAGTGCTGTTATGGAATACATATTCGTTATTACACCATATCCTCCTGAAGCAGCAGATAATTTTGCTGTATAGAGTGGAACCAATAAATAATTCAAAAAACGACCAACAATACTGCTTACACCATAAATTGCAGTATCTTTTGCCAACGATTTTAATCCGGCCATACTTCTATCCTATTGTTTATTTATCAAACATATCTCTTTAATGAATCAAGAATTCAGATTGCATATTATATAAAGAGATTCTTAAACATTATATCTTAATCAAAAAGAGTCTTTTGACTGCTATAAAGACTTCTTCCCAAATGCTTGTAAGCTAACTCTGTAACCTCTCTACCACGAGGAGTTCTCTTTAAAAAACCTTCCTTTATTAAAAAAGGCTCGTAAACTTCCTCTATTGTTCCAGGATCTTCGCCTAATGCTGTGGCTATTGTTGTGATTCCTACAGGTCCACCTTTGAATTTATCGATAATAGTACACAGTATCTTATTGTCGATCTCATCAAGCCCATACTTATCAATATTAAGAGCCTCGAGAGCGTAATTTGCAATCTCGGTATCTATAACACCCGATCCTTTTACCTGTGCAAAATCTCTCACCCTGCGAAGTAAAGCATTAGCAATACGCGGAGTTCCACGGCTCCGGGAAGCTATTTCTCCAGCCGCATCTGAAGAACAGGGAACATCTAGTATCCTTGCAGAACGTTTAATAATTCCGCTTAATATATCATCATCATAATACTCTAAATGAAGATTAATTCCAAAACGTGCACGCAAAGGAGCAGTCAGAAGTCCACTACGAGTAGTTGCTCCAACCAGAGTAAAAGGGCTTAAATCTATCTGAATACTTCTTGCAGAAGGCCCTTTATCAATCATTATATCAATCCGATAGTCTTCCATTGCAGAATAAAGATATTCTTCTACTACAGGAGATAAACGATGAATTTCATCGATGAAAAGGACATCATTCGGTTCCAGACTTGTTAGTACACCGGCCAAATCGCCTGGTTTATCAAGCACAGGTCCTGAAGTTATTTTGAACCCTACGCCCAATTCATTTGCAATAATATTTGAAAGAGTTGTTTTTCCCAATCCGGGAGGCCCGTGAAGTAATACATGATCGAGAGCTTCAGCTCGCAAACGAGCAGCCTTAACAAATATACGAAGATTATCTACAACCTTGTCCTGACCACTAAAAGACTCAAAATCTAAAGGACGTAAAGCGTTCTCATAATCCTTTTCTTTTGTAGTAAGCTGATTATCTCGTATATCAAATTTTTCTTCCATATCTCACAATAATGAAGCTACAAAGGTATGAAAGATTAAACAGATATAATCTAAAGGAAACATAAAATATTTGTTATCTATAAAAGAAAAGGGTACTTGATAAGCCGTAGCTTAATCAAATACCCTTCTTGAAAATTACTCACGTAAGTTTCATTACCATTTAGATCACGCTTGATCTCTCCTAACTATAAATTTCAATCTGCAACACATATAACTACTCTATTCCAGTTATTTTTAGAATAAGGTTGAACACTATCGCCCTTACCTTCAATAACTTTAATACGATCTGAAGATATACTATATTTATTGACCAATTCATTAGCAACAGCTTTTGCACGCTTTTCAGAGATCTTCTGATTAAATGCCTTTGAACCAGTGCCCGCATCAGCATAACCTGTTATAGTAATCTTTGCTTTAGGATTCTCTTTCAAGTATTGAGCAACAGTATACACATAAACTTCCTGATTAACACCTACGGCAGATTTTCCAATAGTGAAAAGAACTGGCGTATTAAAATATGATACGGTATCTGTTACAAATACTTTTTCTGTTTTAACAATAGTCTTTGGATTAGCTTTTAAAGATTCAATAGTTGCTCTCTGCTGATTAATCTCATCATTCAAAGAATTAACTAATGCTTCATCATAAGGTCTAACTAATTCAAATCCTCTATTTTTGAATTTGTATGTAAATCCAACCATAAGATTGAAATAATAGTCATTTTCAGACCCAATTTTAGAATTAAATGCATCACTTACAGCATTACCATTTAGTTCCACATTAAAATCCCATGCTTCATTTATGCGGAAACTAGGCTGCAATCCAACTCTGGCAACACAGTTATCAGATGCTAATGCATTAGGAGAATTCTTGAAACCATGATTATATCCAACTCCCACAATCCCATAAAGGTTAAAACCTCGGTTTTCTTTGTAAGAGCAGAAAATATTAGTCATATTAAAAAGACCATCCAGATAAACAGCTGCATAATTCCATTTGTAATTATCATCTTTCCAGTCCCATCCGGCTCTTGCCTGCCATCCTCCAACCTGCAAACGCATACCGGCATAAGGAGTAAAATACTTCCCTATAGAAAGGGCTGCAGTTGGAGAAATCAATTTATCAAAGTCGGGTTCACCAATTGTATAACCAATTCCTGCCTGACCTTGGATAAACCAATTATCCCAGAAGCCATATTGCTTTAAGGCTTTCTCTTGTGATTGTGCAAATCCTCCTATACAAAAGAAAGAAATTGCTAAAAGAATAAGTTTCTTTTTCATATTAATCTAAGTTTAAGTACCTAAATATAAGAAAGATATACTACAAAGAAATAAAAAAAACAACAAATAACAAAATAATTTTGTTCAAATCTAGAGATAGTATATTGTTACAAAACAATATTTTAAGTTCTAGTAATAGCAATAATATAGTGAAAGATAAAATAAATTATATAGAACAATACATCTTAAATATCAAAGTAAATCATTAACAGCTACGTCTTTTTCCATTTTCCATCTATGAAAAGTAAAAAATTCAATTAACAATATTGAAATCAAAAACCATGCAAGATGAAACTGATCAAAAAAAACGAACATGCCCAAAACGGCATTGAATATCAATAAAAAAGGGACAGCTATTCCTATTGCATCTAGCAATTTAATACGTCGAATAACCTTTTTATTAAATAATGGGACAAACAAAAACGAATAAAGCAAATACATTATAGAGGAAAATAACAATGTTATCCAATCTCTATAAGGAAAAATCAAACCGAAAAAAGAAAGAAAAAAAACAAATGAAATAGAGAGAATTCTTTTTTTTAATATTAAATAGTTATTTAACTGATCTACTTTATCTTTAATATCTTTATCATTGCATAATAAATCACATCCTAAACTGCGCACAAGCATTCTCATGTATTGAACAGAAATCAGATCCTGGTTATAACTCACCTGTAATAAGCGCTTATCAAAATCAACAACGGCAGAGTTAACTCCTATTTGTGATTTTATAAGATGCTCAATCCAGCGAGATCTGCTTTTCGTTCTAACTTTTAATAGAAAGAATGTCTTTACTTCCATTGCTTGTACATTATATCATAAAAGATATAAAGAGAGAGAGAAACATTTAATCCCTCTCTCTTATATTCTTAATTAAAAGGTTGACTTTAGTTTAATTACTATTATCTTGTACCAACTGATGGACGATTATCAACAACAATAGCTAGTACACCATCATTTCCAATAGTTCCAAGAGTTCCCCAGAAATGAGGAAGTCTATAATGAATAAACACTTTATATGGAGAAGTAAAGGCCACACTACTAGTATTTAGATATTTCAAATACGTTCCAAAAGGACTAGATTCTTTAGTAATCGTTATACCTGCAGGAAGTATTCCATTAGTTACACCTTCAGTTGGAACTAAATTGCCGGTTGTTCCATCTAAATTAGTTGTTATATTACTAATCTCTAAGTCTTTATAACCAAGGCCATAATTACCTAAACCATAGAAGAACCAAGCTGGTGAGAGATAATTAACAACTTGATCTTTATAGTCTTTAACAGTGAAGTCGATATCTTTATAGGAAATATTTGAACCACCAGTTACAAGATCTGTAAAGTTCTTTTCTGTAGAGACATTGAATGCACTAAAAGGTTTAATGAACTGAACATTAAATTTCTCCAAATTAACAATATTTCCATTAGTCCATTCATAATAAGGTTGAACAGTTGCATACAGAGTTGTCTTATCTAATTCACTTAATGCAGCTTGATTTGCAGTTGAATGATTGAAAACAATATAGTTTCCAACTATTTTTATAAGTGAAGCAGTAGCAGGATTAGTGCTAAGAATCTTAAACTTCAAACCTCCACAACCTGGTACATTTTCCTCAGGAGTAAACCTAACATTACCAGCATCATCTGTATTAAATGCACTTCTCAAGTCTGAAGAATAGTTACAATTTGCAGGATCATAATTTAAAGATGGAATAACTGCCTTAAATGCTGTATGCTGAGAATCCCACATAGCATAATTCTTACCAAGAATAGCAAAATTAGGTTTGAGAACTTTTACTTTAAATGTAAAATTAATCTTAGGTAAATCTGTATCTGGATACTTTGGAGCACATGTCAAATGTCCTACAAATTCACTTCCTCCATCTTTGATTAAGCCAAATTGAGTATAAGGAATATTCCACCAAATTTCTGTAGTATATACACCATTAACTAATACATTATTATTAACGTATGGCTTATTGGTAATTGGACTTGTTGGATCAACACTAGAAGAAGGACCATAAATATCCATTGCCTGAGTATGATTCATTCCAAGCTTAGCATATACCTCTTTATTCATCATTTCAGCATCAACTTTTAGATTTAGAATCTCATTTTCACATCCAAGAACTATTGTTGCTTCTACTGTAGGAACATCTATCGGAGCTACTGTTTTAGCATTTATTTTAACTTTCAAGAATGAGCGCTTTACAACAATACCATTCTTATCAACTAATTCAACTTTCACAATAGGAGTACGTCCTGCTGCTGCTACAGAAGCAGGATCATCATAGACTTTAGCAACCAAAGTATGACCATCTTCTTTTATTTTAGCAAAATCTTTTTGGTTGGTAGTGACATTACCACTAGTTAATGGATAATCCATCAATGTGAATTTATAACATAATCCGTAGGCTGATTCATTAAATGGATTATAAGTATTATTGATCTTGTAAGAAGAAGCCACAATACTCATCAAATCTAATTCTTCATTATAAACAAATGATGGTGCATTAGCAGGATCAATACCTTCAGCAGCAGACTGATTTTTTGGGTAAAGACTACTCAAATCTGTTTTTTTAGCAATATCCAAATTATCTCCGCTAAGGAATTCCTCATAAGCTCTTACATAATCAGAATATACAGCAACACATGTATTAGCTTCTTTTTCAGCAGAAGTTAAAGCTTTATCAGCTAATGTAGCCTTTAAAGAAACAATATCAAACTTAGGACTATCTGCAAACTTACCAGTCTTTGAAATATTAAAAGTAAACACTCCACCAATTACAGTCGGTTGTCCAACAACAGATATTGGAGCAGGTGCATCTGTACCCAAGCCTTTAGTTTGGGCTTTTTCTCCTGTGAATACAAAATCTTTGACATCCAAAGGCATAACACCGTTAGGATTCATCCGATATTTTGCCTGAGAATTCATAGTGGCATTTAAAGGAGTTCCCTTATCTAAATCTTTATAATTCAATGTGGCAAAGATAACAGCAGGTACTCCACCTACGTAGTATTCAGGAACAAATGCCATACTTGTCAAACGATGTGAGAAGATAGCATTCATTGTATTCAGATTTGCATCAATAGAAGCAGATAAAGTTTCTAACTTATTGTTAACAGCAGCAACAGCAGCTTCATAAGTAGATTTATCAACATAATTATCCAACTGTGTAGCAATATAAGCTTTCCACATTGCTTCAAGAGTTACAGCTTGTTGTGCATCAGCAGCTAAAGCTTTATTTACAGCTTCAGCCACAGCTTCATTTTTAGCTGTAGCAATTGAAGATGTCAATTGTGCGCTCAAATCTGTGATCTGTTTCTGAAGATCAACGATTTTAGTAGAATCAGAATCAAGTTTAGTACCTACAATTGCTTCATATTTATTAAATGTAGCTTGTTGCAAATAAAGAGCAGCAAGTTCTGTTTTTAATGATGCAAGAGAAGCTTCAACTTCACTCTTAGTTGCTAAAGTTTCAACTTTTTCAACAAGAGTATTATACTTGCTGTCTACAGCGCTGATCTGCCCACTGATAGTAGTAAGTTCAGCCTCAATAGAAGATTTAGCATTAGCGATCTCTTTTAATAGACCTGCATTCAAAGCAGTAAGTTCATCTTTTGTTGCTCCTTTTGATACAGATTCTTGAAGAGCAGCAAATTTACCATCAAGAGTAGAAATTCTGGTTTCCAAAGCTGTTTTTACTGTAGCTAAAGCAGAAGCTGCAGTATTAATAGCATCCAATTTAGCTTGTGCAGCAGCAAGTTGAGCAGCAGCAGCGGCAGCAGCAGCAGCATCAGCACTTGTTTTAGCAGCATTAGCAGCAGTTTGAGCTGTAGCAACAGTAGCTTGCAGAGCAGTCTGAGTACCCTGAAGAGTAGTAATCTGTGTGTTAACAGCAGCAAGTTTCTCAGTTAAGACTGAAGTATAATCAGCCTTATTGTCATCAATCTGAGTCTGAAGATCAGTGATGTCACCGTCGTAATCTTTACAACCTACAAATGTAGTAGCTGCGCCTAAAGTCAGGAATCCATAGATAGCCAACTTCGCAAGAAAATACTTTTTTCTCATAATTAAAACAATTTTTATATTTATAAAACCATTAATAAAATACATTTTTTTGTATTTTTTCTATATAACCAGTATTCAATAAACCAAATATAGTCGGCATCCTAACCTGATGCGCACAACTAAAAACATCATAACGTTCTTTCATAATAAATTATAATTAGTTAATACAATATCAAATTTCTTTATCTAATTCTTTATTTGTTTCATTTCTGTAGATTATCAACATTCTATATTGTACAGGAGAAATGCCGGTAATTTTTTTAAATGATGCATAAAACGCACTGACAGATGAAAATCCACATTTCTTTGCAATCTCTTTAATAGGAACAGACATTGGGTTATTACCAAGGAGCTTCTTGCAATACTCTATTCTATATCTGTTTATTAGCGTTTTGAAATTACATCCAAAATACTTATTGATCGAATTAGATAAATAGGTAGTATTAGTCCCTACAACAGAACTAAGCTTTATTAACGATAAAGAAGGATCTAAATAGATTTGTTTAGAATCCAAATTATAAAGCACTTCTTTATAAATATGCACTTCTTGATTTAAATTAATTATCGAAGGATCTAGACCATCAATAATATCGGTTTCCAAAGTTCCCTTTTCTTTTAACAAACCGAGCTGGGTTACAAACTGCTTAAATAGACTCTGCATATGTTTTCTGTTTAATATGTTTAAAGTATAAAAGATCTAAATCCGCGGCTAAGATATTAATCATTATAATATGATGTTACTCAAAAATAAACGAATATAAGTTTCAGGAATACAAATTTATGATTTAGGAATAATTCATTATAAAAAAGCTACTATTTTACATTTTATTGATAATAAATCGAATTATAAAGTCAACAATCATTCATATAATTATGTTCTGAGAGAATTGAGTTTTTTTAGTAATAATCTTCATAATCATTAAAAAATAATCGTTAATTAATTATTAAAATAGATTTCATTAATTTAATATCAATAGTAGTTAAATGTGCATCTCAATTTTTGAAACAGGAAAAATCGATATAAATTTAAAGTTTCTATTTTCATCAAATTACAAGCTATTTTAAATATTGATTTTATTGATTCATAAAATAAAAGAAAAACAAATGCAAATTGGATAATACACTTAAATACCTAATTTTTAGACTATTAATGAAGTATAAATAAATTATAAAACATTCTAGAAGCCTGATCTTTAAAAATATAGAATCTAAAATCATGCATTAATTCAATGAATAATTTACATTAAATTAATTTTATATTATTTTTTCAAGCGTAAAGATACAGTCCTTAATTAAATAAAAAAAAACAAAATAATTAAGAAGGTGCATTATATGGCAAAATTGATGCTTAAACGGTATATTTTTATGTTTATTAAGCAAATCTTTCTTCTACAAAATTGATAATGATCCTTTTTTTTCATAAATACAGAAATAAAAATTAAAAATTAATTTTCTATACACAAAATCATATATATAGAAAGAAATACAGACTCAAATCAATGATTTAACAATGGATATAACAACCACAGACATCAGATTTTTATCAAGTCATAATGAATAAAACATTGTAATTATTGAATCACATAATAAATTTATTAAAATACTTTAATAAGTTAACTCAAAAATAGCAACAGTTAAAAGCAGATGATGAAAAAATATAAATTCCTCCTTATTATTACAAATTATTATGCAACCAAAGCTCTTTACCAGAAAATTATAATAATATTAAATACCTTATAAATACATTTTTTCGAAATTGAAATCCGATAAAAAGCAATAATTAAAGCAATAACTGAAAACATATTCTTATTTTTGCAAAAATCTATTAAAAACAGACTTTTATGGTATTGAATTACATTTGGATTGCTTTTTTTGTCATTGCCTTTATTGTTGCTTTGATAAGGTTAATCTTTTGGGGAGACACTCAAGTGTTTAGTGAAATAATGAACTCCACTTTTAGTTCATCTAAAACCGCTTTCGAAATATCTTTAGGTTTAACCGGGATACTCTCACTCTGGTTAGGCATAATGAAGATTGGCGAAAATGGAGGATTAATCTCAGCATTTTCACGTTGGCTTAGCCCGGTACTCAGCAAGCTGTTTCCAGAGATCCCCAAAGGACATCCGGTTATGGGGGCTATTTTTATGAATATTTCGGCCAATATGCTGGGACTTGACAATGCAGCAACCCCTCTAGGACTAAAAGCAATGAAAGAGCTGCAAGAATTAAACAAAGACAAGAAAGTTGCAAGCAATCCAATGATAATGTTCCTTGTTATCAATACCTCAGGACTGACATTGATCCCCATAAGCATAATGGTTTACAGAGCCCAATTAGGAGCTGCCCAGCCAACAGATATTTTTGTCCCCATAATGATTTCTACATTTTGTGCTGCAATTGCAGGCATTATAGCAACAAGTCTTTTTCAAAAGATTAATTTATTCAATAAAGCAATATTCTTTTTCGTTGGCATAATCAGTACACTAATTGGAGGAGTAATATGCTTGTTCAGCATGCTATCAAAAGAAGAAATTGGAACCTATTCTACTTTATTTGCTAATGTATTTCTATTCTCTATAATCTTGTGTTTTATAGCGTCAGGCATAAGAAAAAAAATAAATGTCTACGAAACATTTGTCGAAGGGGCAAAGGAAGGATTTTCCACAGCAGTAAGGATCATCCCGTATTTAGTAGCAATATTAGTTGGTGTAGCAGTATTCAGGGCTTCAGGAACAATGGATTTAATCACAAAAGGGATTGAATATATCGTTAAACTTAGCGGGTTAGATTCTAGCTTTGTTGGCGGATTACCCACAGCGTTAATGAAGCCTTTAAGCGGAAGTGGTGCCAGAGGGTTAATGGTGGATGCGATGAAAACTTACGGTGCTGACTCATTCGTTGGTCGACTATCTTGTATATTCCAGGGTTCAACAGATACCACATTCTACGTCCTGGCAGTCTATTTCGGCAGCGTGGGAATCAGAAAAACCCGCCATGCAGTTGCATGTGGCCTAATTGCCGATTTGGCAGGTGTAATTACAGCAATTTCAGTTTGTTATTTATTCTTTTATTAATATTATGGCTATAAGTTATCAGACAGATGGGATAAAAATGCCCGCTATAAAAAAGAGAGAAACTACTGCATGGATTAAAGCAGTGGCAAGTTCATACAAAAAAAAGGTTGGGGAAATAGCTTATATTTTTTGTTCTGACGAGAAAATCCTTGAAGTAAACAAAGAGTATCTGCAACACGATTATTATACCGATATAATCACGTTCGACTATTGTGAAGACAATGTTATTTCTGGAGATATCTTTATCAGCCTTGATACAGTTAAAAGCAATTCAGAACAATTTAATACGTCTTATAATGATGAATTGCACCGAACTATAATACATGGCATTCTCCACCTATGCGGAATAAACGATAAGGGTGAAGGAGAACGTGAAATAATGGAGGCTGAAGAGAATAAAGCTTTAGCACTATTAAAATAGTTGTCAATGCTATTTTAATGAGTTTTTGTTCATTTCTTCCTCTCAGAAAAAATAAAATTACTAATAGATCTAGCAATCTTGCAGTAAGCACATAACTATCTTGTAATAAACATTAAAGAGCCGCTAGATCTCTAAAAAATGATCTAGCGGCGATCTAGCAATCTAGCACCTTGCCTCGTCCTGATTTTGGTAGACTGTGTTTATTAATCATCTGTGTATTGGTTGCCTATAATTATTTATACCAATCCTAATCCTGCCTTGCCTCGTCTTTATTTTAGTGGCTATTCATCACTTTTGCTGAAAGATATTATAACCTCTTATTCATGATGCTTTTTAGACTTGTTATCAGATTCAATAAATGGATTATCAAAAAGCAAGTAGAATCTTGATTGGGGAAGAATTTAAGGCGGTTTACTTTCACAAAAAAGCGACGAAGAACCATTTTGGTTGACTACGTTTATTAATAATCTTGGTATTGGTTGTCTGTAGTTATGCACATCAGCCCTTATTCTTTCTATCTCATCCTGATTTTTACTGTGTTCATTAATACACCTGGCATAGGTTATCTATCAATCCTAATCCTATTAAAGGACGAAACATGTATATTTTAGCAGTACAATTACAGATAATGTTACTCTAGATCCAGAATACAGTTATTTATTAATCTAAACCAACTTTTTATAAACCTGAGTTCACAGTAACATATAAGTGAGAACTATCTATTAATATCTATAATACTTAGTTCTAGATTAGCTACAAGAGAAATAGATCTTATTAATATTAGAAGTAGTAGATAAAACCGGTAACTATAAACTAACTACTATAGGAAGAAATGGCAAAAGAAAAGATGAAAATATAAGTTGTAGAAACAATGTACAGATATACAACGAAATCACAAATACAATACAAACAATAACCTCTTAAAGATTGATTCCAATTCTTTTCCATTCATTCACTAAACTTACTAACTATTTTTCGTAAATTTGCGGCGTAAAATAGAATAAATCAATGGATTTTAAGTACGATGTAATTGTTATCGGAGCAGGACATGCCGGTTGCGAAGCTGCAGCTGCGGCCGCAAATCTGGGATCAAAAACATGTCTTATTACGATGGACATGAATAAAATTGGCCAGATGAGCTGCAATCCTGCCGTTGGGGGTATTGCTAAAGGACAGATTGTTCGGGAAATCGATGCATTGGGTGGTTATATGGGATTAGTTACCGACAAGACTGCTATCCAGTTCCGCATGCTTAACCGATCAAAAGGGCCTGCAATGTGGAGCCCGCGTGCACAATGTGATAGAAACAAGTTTATATGGACATGGAGAGAGATTCTAGAAAATATACCGAATCTCAATATATGGCAGGATACCGTAAAGGAAATTATCGTTGAAAACGGAGAAATTGTAGGTTTAAGAACATATCTTGATGTTGAATTCCGTGCTAAATGCGTCGTTCTCACCGCAGGGACTTTCCTCAACGGATTAATGCATATTGGAAAAACAAAACTTCCGGGAGGAAGAATGGCAGAACCGGCATCTTATCTTTTGACCGAATCCATCGCAAGACATGGAGTTAAGTTCGGCAGAATGAAAACAGGTACTCCTGTACGCATTGATGGCCGGAGCGTAAATTACGATTTGATGGGAACTCAGGATGGAGAAAATGACTTCCACAAGTTTTCATATATGGATACTCCGACAAAACATCTCAAGCAACTACAATGCTGGACATGTTATACAAACGAGGAAGTACACCAGATACTTAGAAATGGATTAACAGATTCTCCCCTATTCAACGGACAAATTCAAAGTATTGGTCCACGATATTGCCCTAGTATAGAGACGAAGATTGTTACATTCCCAGATAAGGAACAACATCAACTATTTCTTGAACCGGAAGGAGAAACTACGAAGGAATTATATCTAAATGGGTTCTCTTCATCGCTTCCTTTGGATATTCAGATCAATGCCCTTAAAAAGATTCCTGCTTTCAAGGATTTGGTTATCTATCGCCCGGGATATGCAATTGAATACGATTACTTCGATCCAACTCAACTAAAGCATACGTTGGAATCGAAGATTATCGGAAATCTATTCTTTGCCGGACAAGTAAACGGAACCACTGGTTATGAAGAAGCTGGCGGACAAGGTATCATTGCCGGAATAAATGCCCATCAGAATTGCCATAATGGAGAAGAATTCATTTTGGGAAGAGATGAAGCATATATTGGCGTATTAATCGACGATTTGGTAACCAAAGGAGTTGATGAGCCTTATAGAATGTTTACTTCGCGCGCTGAATACAGAATATTACTTCGCCAGGATGATGCTGATATGCGATTGACTGAAAAATCATATAACCTGGGATTGGCTAAAAGCGATCGTTACGCTCTTTTAACCAAGAAAAGAGAAGAAGTAAAACGTATTACAGAGTTTGCACGCAACTATTCTGTAAAACCAGCTTATATAAATGATGCTCTCGAGAATCTTGGTACAACACCATTGAGACAAGGATGCAAACTGATAGATTTGATCAATCGTCCTCAAATTACTCTTGAGAATATTTCAGAATCTATTCCTGCATTTAAAGAGGAGCTTGATAAAGTTGAAGAGAGAACAGAAGAAATAAAAGAAGCTGCTGAGATTTTGATCAAGTATGAGGGATACATTAATCGTGAAAGATTAATTGCCGACAAGATTGAGCGATTGGAGACAATCAAGATAAAAGGAAAGTTTGATTATGACTCCATAAATTCTCTTTCCACCGAAGCTAGACAAAAGCTCATCAAAATAGATCCCGAAACGATTGCTCAGGCAAGCAGAATTCCAGGGATTTCCCCGAGCGATATCAACGTGCTGCTGGTGCTTTTAAGGAAGTAATAGAGGCCCGTTTCACGTGAAACAATTAAATTAACAAGAAACAACTAAAATACTGGCTATGAACAGAGAAAAGCTTATTAAGAGCATTAGAAATGTACCCGATTTCCCAATACCTGGGATTCAGTTTAAAGACGAAACGACTTTGTTTAAAGACCCTGATTGTTTGAAAGAACTTTCAGACGAATTGTACGAGATGTACAAAGACAAAGGAATCACAAAAGTTGCCGGCATAGAATCAAGAGGTTTTATTATGGGACCTATTTTAGCGGCCAGACTTGGAGCTGGATTTGTACCAATCCGCAAACCAGGAAAATTACCAGCTGCTACTGTAGAAGAGAGTTACAATAAAGAATACGGAACTGATACTATCCAAGTGCACAAAGATGCAATTTGCGAAGATGATGTAGTTTTATTGCACGACGACCTTTTGGCTACAGGAGGAACGATGAAAGCTGCCATAAAATTAATGAAGAGATTTAATCCAAAGGATGTATACGTTAATTTCATTATTGAATTAAAGGACCTCAATGGAAGAGCTATTTTCTCAGAAGAAGATAAAATAGAAGCTGTACTTGAACTCTGATAAAACCAAAGTATAACATAATGGAGCCTCAGGAATTAAATACATCAGATTATTTAAAAGGAATTGTATCCAATCTCCCTGAAAAGCCTGGAATTTACCAATATTTAAATTCTGAAGGCACCATTATTTATGTTGGAAAGGCCAAAAACCTAAAAAGAAGGGTTTATTCTTACTTTAGTAAAGAGCATGAACCCGGAAAAACCCGAATACTTGTCAGCAAAATAGCTGATATCCGCTACATCGTAGTAAATACAGAAGAAGATGCATTGCTGCTGGAGAATAATCTTATCAAGAAATACAAGCCCAGATACAATGTTCTTCTGAAAGACGATAAAACATATCCGTCTATTTGCGTAAGCAATGAATATTTCCCCAGAGTATACAAAACAAGAAGAGTCGTCCGTGATGGTTCTACTTATTATGGCCCTTACAGCCATTTACCTTCAATGTATGCCCTTTTAGACCTCGTAAAACACTTATATCCTATCAGAACTTGCCATTTAAACCTCACGCCTGAAAATATTCGTGCAGGTAAATTTAAAGTTTGTCTGGAATATCACATTAAAAACTGTGCAGGACCTTGCGTTGGTTTAATGGCTCACGACGAATATCTGAAGAATATTGCAGAGGTTAAAGAGATTCTGAAAGGAAATACTCAGGAAATAAGCAAGGCTTTATTCGATAAAATGCAGGAATTAGCTTCCGAACTTAAGTTTGAAGAGGCGCATAAAATAAAAGAGAAGTATGAATTAATAGAGAATTACCGCGCTAAATCGGAAGTTGTTAGTTCAATCCTTCATAATATCGACGTATTCTCTATTGCAGACGACGATAAATCGGCCTTTATTAATTACCTGCACATTACAAACGGAAGCATTAATCAGGCATTTACTTTCGAGTATAAAAAGCGCTTGAATGAAACAACTGAAGAACTTTTATCTCTCGGTATTATCGAAATGCGTGAAAGATACAAAAGTCTCTCGAAAGAAATTATCGTTCCTTTTGAAATGGATATAGAGCTTAACGGTGTAACATTTACCGTTCCACAGCGAGGAGATAAAAAGAAACTGCTGGAGCTGTCACAGATGAACGTTAAGCAATACAAAGTAGACCGATTAAAACAGGCTGAAAAACTTAATCCGGAGCAGCGAAGCATCAGGATTATGAAAAAAATGCAGAGCGATTTCCAGATGAAAGAGCTCCCAATGCATATAGAATGCTTCGATAACTCGAATATTCAGGGTGCATATCCGGTTGCATCATGCGTTGTTTTCAAAAAAGCTAAGCCTTCAAAGAAAGATTATCGCCATTTCAACATAAAAACCGTAGAAGGACCTAACGATTTCGCTTCAATGGAGGAGATTGTTTACAGGCGATATAAGCGATTATTGGACGAAGAGCAACCATTGCCTCAGTTAGTCATCGTAGACGGCGGTAAAGGGCAGCTAAGCTCGGCACAGAAGATTTTCACCGAACTTAATCTAACCGGACGTGTTACGCTGATTGGTATAGCCAAGAAACTGGAAGAAATATTCTTTCCGGGCGATCCCTACCCTCTTTATCTCGATAAAAACTCAGAAAGCCTGAAAGTTATTCAGCATTTACGTGATGAAGCTCACCGTTTTGGTATTACTTTCCACCGAAATAAACGCAGTAAAGGGCAAACTAAATCGGCTTTGGACGAATTAAAAGGCATCGGAGAAAAGACCAAAACTGCACTTCTAAAGGAATTCAAGAGCGTAAAACGCATCCAGGAGGCATCGTTTGAAGAAGTTTCGGCCATCGTTGGTGAAGCTAAAGCCAAAATTATACACAATAACCTACGTAAATAAAGTTAGAATTACTAACTTTGTCTTTTGCGACAAACAAGAAATTTTATAAAATGAGAGCTGTAATACAACGCGTAAGTCATGCGTCTGTTACAATCAACGGCAACTGCAAATCTGCCATCAAGGAAGGATTGCTTGTATTGGTTGGTATTGAAGAAGCAGACGGGCAGGAAGACATAGAATGGCTATGTAAAAAGATAGTAAATCTGAGGATTTTTGACGATGAAAATGGAGTGATGAACAAGTCTGTGCTAGATGTTGATGGAGAAATTCTTGTAATAAGCCAGTTTACGCTTCATGCATCGACTAAAAAAGGGAATCGCCCTTCGTACATCAAGGCAGCAAAACACGAGATTTCCGTGCCTCTTTACGAGACTTTCTGCAATGAATTAAGCATCTCTCTGGGAAAGCAGGTAGGAACCGGCGAGTTTGGCGCAGATATGAAAGTTGAATTGCTTAACAACGGTCCGGTAACAATCTGGATGGACACTAAAAACAAGGAATAATGACACTCGAAGAAGCACAAAAAGAGGTCGATAAATGGATCAAAACATACGGAGTGCGCTACTTCAGCGAGCTCACAAATATGGCAGTTCTTACCGAAGAAGTGGGCGAATTGGCTAAAGTGATGGCACGCAAATACGGAGATCAGTCATTCAAAGAGGGTGAAGAATGCAACCTTGCCGATGAAATGACGGACGTACTTTGGGTGCTTATTTGCCTGGCAAACCAGACTGGTGTAGACTTAACTGAGGCCTTCAAAAGAAACCTCGAAAAGAAGACAAAAAGAGATAACGAAAGACATATAAACAATCCTAAACTGACAAGTAATGGAATATAAAGAAGACGAAAAAAGTAAGTATGAAGTTGCACTAAACAAGTACAACACTGATCTTAGCGATAATGATATTCAGGCTAAAGTAGCTGCAATTATTGAGAAAAAAGTGCCCGAAAACGACACTATTGAAGTTAAAAAACTCCTTTTCAATTGCCTGGATTTGACAACTCTCAACACTACTGACAGCGAAGAAAGCGTGATGAAATTCACTGAAAAAGTCAATCAGTTTGATGAAGAATTCGGAGATTTGGACAATGTTGCCGCCATCTGCGTTTACCCCAATATGGCAGAAGTTGTTCATGATACATTAGAGATTGACAATGTTCAGATTGCTGCCGTAAGCGGAGGATTCCCATCATCACAGACCTTTATCGAGGTTAAGATTGCCGAAACAGCAATGGCTATTATGGGTGGTGCCAACGAGATTGATATTGTAATATCTGTAGGTAAATTCCTCAGCGGTGATTACGAAACCATGTGCGATGAAATACAGGAAATTAAAGATACCTGCAAGGATAATAAGCTCAAAGTAATCCTCGAAACAGGAGCTCTTGGAAGCGCTTCAAACATCAAAAAAGCCTCTATCCTATCCATGTATTCGGGTGCCGATTTTATTAAGACATCAACCGGCAAACAACAACCTGCGGCTACACCGGAAGCAGCTTATGTAATGTGTGAAGCCATAAAAGAATACTACGAAGAAACAGGCAATAAAGTCGGTTTTAAGCCCGCAGGAGGCCTTAATACAGTAAAAGACGCTATTATCTATTACTCGATAGTAAAAGAAGTTCTAGGCCATGAATGGTTAAATAACGAGCTATTCCGTTTAGGAACCAGTCGTCTTGCGAATCTTTTATTATCTGATATCAAAGGAAAAGAAATCAAATTCTTTTAGATTTTTATAGAAGCTCTTATATGGCCTGAGATTAATAAACAGCAAAAAATGAATCCCCTGTATCACTTCAAATAAAGAAGGTATACAGGGGATTTTATATATATGATTAAATAAATTCTTCTTGAATGTTAAGGCAATTACTGGGCATAACTCAGTAGAAAGGTGTACACCTTTTTACAAAAGTATCTACTCTTATACTAAAAAAGCTCTACACTATTTTAGAAATAAATAAGGAAAAAAAGAGTTATCACCGGAGAAGTTTAGCACTATTTTGTTCGGTCAACCACGTAATCCAAATAAGAAGTAAGTGAAGATTTGATCTCACTTTCAGGGAAAGATTCGATCAGCTGAAGAGCCTTAGCATGATAATCCATCATAACTTTAGTAGCATATTCAATTCCTCCGTTATTCTTGACATTATCAATCATTTCTTTTATTTCAGCATCAGAAGCTAACCCTGATTTTATCTTAACAGCCAGCGCCTTAATCTCAGCATTGTCACTATTATTAATCGCATAAATAGCAGGAAGAGTTAATTTGCCTTCTCGCATATCATTTCCGGTTGGTTTTCCCACCTCCCTATCATCATAATAATCGAATATATCATCCTTTATTTGAAAGCAAATGCCGATGAATTCGCCAAATAATCTTGCAATTTCCACCTCTTCAGCACCTACACCCGAAGATAAAGCAGCAGTTTTAGTGCAGGCAGAAAACAGAGCAGCGGTCTTTTTACGGATAATATCAAAGTAAACCGGTTCGGAAATTTCAATATTGCTGACATTTGAAAGCTGAAGAAGTTCACCTTCAGACAGATCCTGGCCAAGTTGAGAAACGACCTTAATTATCTCAATATTAGAAGAAAAAGCAGCCTGATAAAGACAAGTTGCCAACAAATAATCGCCAACTAAAATAGATATCTTATTATTATATACCGCATTAACAGAAGCCTGACCCCTACGCTCGGAACTCTCATCAACCACATCATCGTGCACCAAACTGGCTGTGTGAAGTAGTTCCAAAGAAACTGCAGCATGAAGTGTAGACGAAGTTACTTTTCCAAATAATCTGGCAATAAGAAGAACCAAAATAGGACGCATCCTCTTACCTCCCCGTTGTTTAATATGAGAAAGAACCTCTTGCAACAAAGGGTTTGAGTTATCCAATGAAGTATTAAAGAGCTCTTTAAACTGCTCCAGATCTGAAATAACAGGAGACTTAATCTGAGATAATCTGTCCATAAAACATACGATTTAGCCACAAAAGTAATAATAAAACAATTAATATGGTATTTTTTAGTACTTTTACCAAAGAAAAATTCGAAAAGATTATGAATCAAACAGATAAATTGTTTCTTTTGGATGCTTATGCACTCATATACAGAGCATACTATGCATTTATTAAGAGCCCAAGAATTAACTCAAAAGGATTTAACACATCAGCAATTCTAGGTTTTGTAAACACACTAGAAGAACTTCTAAATAAAGAAAATCCTACACATATTGGGGTCGCATTCGACCCCTCCGGACCAACTTTCAGACATGAAGCATTTGAACAATATAAAGCCCATCGTGAAGAAACACCTGAAGCAATCCGTTTGGCGGTTCCCATAATCAAAGATATAATTCGGGCTTATCGAATTCCGATTCTTGAAGTTTCAGGTTTTGAAGCCGACGATGTAATCGGGACTCTTGCTACCGAAGCCGGGAAAAAAGGAATCACAACTTACATGATGACTCCCGACAAAGATTATGGTCAGTTGGTAAGTGAGAATGTTTTTATGTATCGCCCCAAATATGGAGATAAAGAATTTGAAGTTCTTGGAGTGGAAGAGGTAAAATCAAAATATGAAATCTCCTCTCCTACTCAAGTCATAGACTTACTTGGTTTGATGGGTGACTCTTCGGACAACATTCCGGGATGTCCGGGAGTTGGAGAAAAAACTGCTCAAAAGTTAATCGCCCAATTTGGGAGCATCGAAAATATGCTTGAAAATACTGATCAGTTAAAAGGCGCATTGAAAACAAAAGTTGAGACCAACAAAGAGATGATCACCTTCTCTAAATTTTTGGCAACTATCAAAATCGATGTTCCTATTGAATTGAAAATGGACGAACTTGTTCGTGAAGAACCAAACGAAGATGAACTGAGAAAAATTTTCGAGGAACTGGAATTCCGAACACTGATTGACAGAATTTTCAAAAAAGAGAAAAAACAAGTAAATGAGGCTCCTCAGCAAGGCGATCTCTTTGGATTTTTCACGCCCGTTGGGCAAGTTGAAGAAAAATATTCAAATCTCACGAGCTTAGAAGAGTTGAATTACGACTATCAACTTATTGATAATGAAGAGAAAAGAGCTAATTTTATACAAAACATACTTACATTTGATATCGTTAGTCTAGATACAGAAACAACCGGAACCGATCCAATCTCAGCAGAATTGGTGGGAATGAGCTTTAGCGTTGCCGAAAATCAGGCTTACTATATACCAGTGCCTCCAAAAAGAGAAGAAGCGCAAAAAATTGTTAATGAGCTTCGCCCGGTCTTCGAAAATGAAAATTCTGTCAAAGTTGGGCAGAACATGAAGTACGATATGCTTGTTCTCCAAAATTATGGAGTTGAAGTAAAAGGGAAACTTTTCGATACAATGGTAGCACATTACGTTCTTCAACCAGAACTTAGACATGGAATGGATTACCTTGCCGAAATTTATCTCAATTACAAAACAATTCACATTGATGAGCTAATCGGACCAAAAGGGAAAAATCAAAAAAACATGAGAGACCTCCCTCCCGAAAGAGTTTATAAGTATGCTTGCGAAGATGCCGATGTGACTTTGAAATTAAAAAATAAACTTGAGAAAGAATTAAAGGAAAACGACATTGAAGATTTGTTCTATAATATCGAGATGCCACTCGTTCCGGTTTTGGCATACATTGAAAGAAATGGAATGAAGTTAGATTTGGATGCTCTCAAGCAAACATCCGAAGATTTAACTACCAGGATGGGTAATATAGAAAATGAAATATACTCATTGGCCGGCATGGAATTCAATATTAGTTCGCCCAAGCAAGTAGGAGAAGTTCTTTTCGAAAAACTGAAAGTTGTAGAAAAAGCCAAGAAAACCAAAACAGGACAATATTCAACTTCGGAAGATGTACTTGAAAGCTTGCGAAGCAAACACCCGGTTGTTGAAAAAATTCTCGACTATCGTGGATTAAAAAAACTATTGAGTACCTATGTTGATTCGCTTCCTCAATTGGTTAATCCTGAAACAGGAAAAATACATACATCTTTTAATCAGACTGTAGCTGCAACGGGCCGATTAAGTTCCAGTAATCCAAACCTTCAAAACATCCCGGTTCGTGATGAAGATGGTAAAGAGATTCGAAGAGCATTTATTCCGGATGAAGATTGTCTCTTCTTTTCTGCCGACTATTCTCAGATTGAACTGAGAATTATGGCACATCTAAGTGAGGACAAAAACATGATAGATGCTTTCCTTTCCGGGTATGATATTCATGCTGCAACAGCTGCAAAGATCTATAAAATAGACATTTCTGAAGTTTCAAAGGATATGCGCCGTAAGGCAAAAACAGCAAACTTCGGTATTATTTACGGAATCTCAGTCTTCGGATTAGCAGAAAGAATGGGGGTTGACAGGAAAGAAGCCAAAGAACTTATCGATGGATATTTCGAGACTTATCCAGGCGTGAAGGAATATATGGATAAGAGTATTAAGGTTGCAAAGAAGAACGGTTATGTTGAAACTATATTCAATCGCAAGCGATACCTTCCGGACATAAATTCACACAATGCAGTTGTTCGGGGATATGCCGAAAGAAATGCAATCAATGCTCCAATTCAGGGAAGTGCAGCAGACATTATCAAGGTTGCTATGGTCAATATTTATAACCGTTTCAAGAAAGAAAATGTACAGGCCAAGATGATTCTTCAGGTACATGATGAATTGAACTTCAGTGTTCCTGCAAACGAGAAAGAACTTGTGGAACAAATCGTTATTGAAGAGATGGAAAGAGCCTACAAGATGCACGTTCCTTTGAAAGCCGACTGCGGTTGGGGCAATAACTGGCTCGAAGCACACTGATAAATCTGTTATAAATTCAGATAAAAGTTAAAACATAAAAATCTGATATAAAAGGTCTATAGTTTTGTTATTCCCAAATGCTGCAAAGCAAATTGGGAATAACAAATAAACTGCTAAAAGAAGATTGTTTTAAAAGCAAAGATATAATGACTTTTAAAAGCTTAACAGCTTTCATCTGCTAAAAGAACATTGTTTTAAAACAAAAGGATGGAATAATAATTAATGAACAAAGCTCACTAATTATTAAAAATAAAAACAAGAAAAAAGATAGAGAAAAAGTAATTTACTAAAGGTTAAATAGCTAGATATCTTTAATTTAGAATATTATTATTTTCAAATAAATATCTTTTTTCATAATAATCCTGTTTAATTTATTAATCTCTTTTCTATATATAAGTAAAGACTTTAATAGATAAAACAAGAGTGTTGGTTTATTGATCTATTATAAAATTCAGAACGATAAGATAGTTTGTTTCACCTTAAAACCTATTAAATTATGGAACTAGCAGAAAAACTAAAAGAAGTACTTGGAATTATAGAATCTTTAGAGACTGTTTACCTGTCAACAATTGATCAGAATGGATATCCATCGACTCGTGCCATGCTGAATTTGAGAAACAAAAAGCAGTACCCTCACCTTGTTCCGATGTATGCAAAAGAATCAAATGAATTTACTATCTATCTCACCACCAATACTTCTTCAGCAAAGATTAAGGAGATTGAGAATAACAGCAAGGCTGCTCTTTACTTCTGTAAACCGGAATCCTTTACTGGAATCATGTTTCAAGGAAATATTCAGGTTGTTACAAGCAAGGAATTCAAGCATAACTCATGGATGAAAGGATGGGAGCTCTATTATCCCGGAGGTGTTGAATCAGAAGATTTTGCCATGCTCAGGTTCATACCATTCAGCTTTAAAACTTATTCAGACTTTCAGGTTCAGACTGAAAAAATAGACTAAAATTGCACTTAATTTAATATGAAAAATTTACTTATTACACTTTGCTTATTCTCGTTTTTCAGTTTGCCGATATCAGCACAACAGGCTCAATCACAAGAGTATCTGCCTTATGGAGTAGAAAAGAATATGCCTGCATCTTATCAAAAGATGAAAGAGACACTCACCTACCCTATGGCTTGGGGAAACTCTCCTATAAAAGATTTCAATAAGTGGAAAAAGGCTGCACGTAATGTGCTTTTCTCTTGTCTGGCCCCTGCCCCTCCAACCGCACCTTTCGATATGAAAGTGCTTGAAAAAGAGCAAAGAAATGGATACGAAGCACGAAAAATAGTACTGAATATCTCAAAGTTCGACCGCATTCCTGCTTATTTGTTAGTACCTAATAAAGGAAAAGGTCCCTTCCCTGCCGTTGTGATGTTGCACGATCACGGTGCTAAGTTCTCCATTGGCAAAGAAAAAATGATAAGATCATTCGGCGTTTCGCCCGAAGTACTGGCCGATGCTGATAAATGGGCGGTTCAATGTTACGATAGTGTTTATGTAGGCGACTATTTTGCGGCTCATGGCTACGTAGTTCTCTCCATTGATGCACTGTTCTGGGGCGAAAGAGGACGAAAAGAAGGTGTGAATTATGAAACCCAACAAGCACTTGCCTGCAACTTGATGCAGATGGGATATAACTGGTGTGGCGTTATTACGTTCGACGATATCAGAAGCGTTGATTTTCTTGCCTCATTGCCCGAGGTAGATGCCAATAGAATTGGCACACTTGGTTTCTCAATGGGCGCTCACCGTGCCTGGATGCTTTCCGCGGCAACAGATAAAGTGAAAGCAGGAGCCGCCATTTGCTGGATGAACACCACCGATTCCTTGATGTCATTAACTAATAACCAGAATAAAGGCGGAAGTGCCTGGTCGATGCTTGTGCCGGGAATTCGAAACTATATGGACTACCCCGATGTAGCCGCTCTGGCTTGTCCTAAGCCTATGCTCTTCTTTAACGGACTCCGCGACAAGTTATTTCCTGTAAATGGTGTAAAAGATGCTTATAAAAGCCTCCATTCCACGTGGAACAGCCAGAAGGCTGACAATAAACTTGTAACTAAATTATGGGATGGCCCTCACTTCTTTAGCAAAGATATGCAGAAAGAAACGCTGGACTTTTTTGATAAATTTTTGAAAAAATAGAAATTTAAAAATATTTATAGATAAAGCTTTCAAAGGAAACTAATTAAATTAAAAAACTTCAGGTGCATAAACCGGTAAAATTCAGTATTACTAACCTAAAGATTATAGAAGAAAAACGCAATCTACTTAAGTCAAAACGGATATAATACAGAATTACTATCTGAAAGATAAACACGGATGAATGATTCTTTATTCATTGAATAAATCATTCATCCGTGTTTATCTAGTTATGTAATAACTTTTAGTGGAAATTAAATCTCAAAATATAGAAAATAGCCCGATACATTATTCCTTTTATACACAATCAACTGTATACAAATCAATTACATTTACATATACTCATCCAGTTTACTGATAATAAAAGCTATTTATCTAAAAGAACTACCATAAAAAAGATACAGATCCAAAGGTAAGAGCTATTATTTATAACGCACATCTCGAAAAAGAACTTTCCAGACCTTTAAAATAAGAGTAGAGAAAAGAGCACACTAACACCTTCTTTACAAAGAAACCAGCAGATGGATAGGAAAGTTCTCCTGAGCCAGACTTCTTCCCGAAGTGGCCGGACGAATACTCTTCAAGTCGGGCAATGACATTTCATTGCGCACAATCGGAGGAGTTATAGTTTGTGCCTCCATCTGACGGGCACTTACCGCCTCCCTCCTCTCCTTTCGCTGAAAGGCTTTCCGCTCAACCTGCACCTGCTGATAGATAGTATCTGTATGCTTTTCGGTTATATACACTGTATCATTAAGTGCCAGTTTTTCATTCTTAGGAGCATCTTCAAAGGGAAAATTCCAGCCAATCAATACTCCAATAAGACAAGCAGCAACAAGCCACCAGGGAGAAATAGCAACCTTTCGCGGAGTGCCTTCACGTCGGTTTATTTCTTTCATCAAAGAATCGAATGAGCGTGGAGTATTTGCCGATTTATCTTTGTCATAAAGCACTTTAGATGTATCAACGATCCGCTTTACCTCGTCGGAATGTTCCAGTCTGTTCAAATCATCTTCTTTCATATTTTATGGTTTTATTGGATTATACATTGATAGAGATTGAGAAAGACTACGCAATGCATAGTGCAATCTAGACTTAACCGTTCCCTCCGGACAATCGAGTATCCGTGCAATCTCAGAAACTGATAGCTCTTCATTATACCGAAGAGTAAAGGCGGCTAACTGATCGGCAGGCAGTTTTGTGAGAGAAATACTGAGCTGATTTTCAAAAACAGCTTGGTCATATATTTTTTCAAAAGCAGGTTCCTCTGTAGAATCCGAATCATAATTCAATTCCAACTCGTGGATTTCAACAACCTCCCGGTGTCTGTATTCATTCTTACACAGATTATATGCCATTGAGAAAGCCCACGAAGAAAAAGTTTTTCCTTCTTCGTAGGCGCTTCTGCTTTCGTAAACTTTAAGAAACAATTCCTGTGTAAAGTCCTCTGCTTTAGCAATATCATATCCAAGCATACGGATAAAGAATCCTTGCATACGTTTAGCGTATCGGGTGTAGATTTCCTCGAAAGCAGTGGTATCGTTTCGGGAAACCCTTCGCATCAATTCTTCGTCCGTATCTTGTCTGTATGAGTGAAATATCCTCATTTTTCTGTTGGTTCAAGGCATTTCAGGTACTCATTTTTACTATCGCTATTATCAAAAGAATAATTATCAATAATGGCATGAAGCTGAGTTTTTAGTTTAGTATAGTTGTTTAAATCTCCTGTCACACGATAAAATTCCAGTAGTGAACGGAATCCTGTTACATAATTCAGGTTAATATGCCCCACCATGTCTTTGTAACTGTCGGGAGTAAAACCTTCTTTCAGGTAATCCAGCAAGAAAATCTGTTCATAATTACGTTTAGTTACAGCCAGATTATCGTATGGTTTAGCAGAATATCTCATCAGTAATCCTTCGGAATAAAGGCTGTCTTTGAATGAATCAAGCTCTCCCCCTCCCATAGCTGAGAAATAAACTGGGCGATTCGTGTATTTTATTATATGTTTTGCAATCTCTAATGACAATTGATTATTAGCCGGATACTTTGCGTTCAGTTCTTTATCTGTTCCCGGAAAAGGAGGAATTCCTAATTCTTCGAGAACACGCTCCCGATAATTCTGCTCATACAAAAAAGGGAGACAGATTAACTTTTTATCCTTAAACAGATTCTTGCCACATTGAAGCAGCAATTTAGGATAGATTGAATTATCTCCATTGGCAAATACAATACCATCTTTCTCCATTCCAGCCATCTCGTTATAATCATAATTCAACAATCCTGCTGAATATTCCCCGCTTTCGTACCATTTCTTGCAGGTGCTTGTAAGAAGTGAATCGTTCCTGGACAATATTGCAAATGATACGTAGTCAGGAAAAAAGTCCACTTCGTCAGGACGCATTGCAATAGCTTTAGTTATGTAAGCACTTTTCCTTAAATCGTTACCGTTATGATAATACATCAGCACGTTATAGGTATATGAATTTGGTATTGCTTTTTTCATATCCTGCATTATCTTTTCCAGACGAGCATTGGCTGAATTATAATCTTTCATATTGGTATCGTTAAATACCTCATACCGCGTGGCCCGATAATAGTTTTCCCAGGCAACTTCATTGTGTTTGTCTTTATCAAGAACCTTCTTCCACGCTTCTACCTGCTGCTTATACCACTCTACATCATGCGATTCCTTGACAAAAGAAACTACTTTCTGAGGTGTTTGAGCAAAGGAAGATTGGAATGCCATACAGGCAACAATCACAGAAATATATTTCAATTTTCTAATATTCATTTTTTCATTTCATTTTAAGTGTATACTAATCATTAGGAACGGTTCCGGAATAGTATACACGCATGCCGGGAAAACGTTCAAAGTTATTAAGAATATTTTTTCTTTGACCTATATCAAACAATAATTATGATGTACATCAAAGCACCCTTTTGATGTATATCTAAGTATACGTTTGATGTACATCAAACAAAAAAGATATAACCGGAAAATGGTAAATCTTTCTTTATATATATTATTAATATTCAAGGTAAGTGACTAATCCTTTGTATTCCACCGAATAATTTGTACTTTTGCAAGCTGAAAAAAGTTTGAATAAGAAAACAAATTAACGATATAAAGAATGGCTTTACAATGTGGAACAATAGCAACGCCATCATCAAAATAACAAAAGAGTAACAAAAGAAGATAAATATACTATATATCAATACTTTACACGCACTGTTATTTTTCTATTACTACTTCTATTTTCCCTTCATTACCCTTGTTTCTTGTTACTTCTGTTACTCGTTTGTTACTCGGAAAACAAAAATATTCTTTACCTTTGCTACTGTATCAAACAAGAAACTACCATGAGCAAAGAAATGAAAATAAAAGAACCAATCCGTATCAGAACAAAGAAGCTGAACAATGGAAATGAATCTATCTACTTGGATATTTACGTAGAGGGCAAAAGGGAGTATGAGTTTCTAAAGCTCTATCTTGTTCCTGAGAAAGACCGTATCACTAAAAATCGTAATGCTGAAACCATGAAGCTGGCGAATGCCATCAAAGCTCAAAAGATTGTTGAGATACAAAATAATCGCCACGGCTTTAGCAACAGTAAGAATAAATCGAATATCAAGTTAATTGACTATATCCAATATATAGCAGATAAGGATATAGAAAAGACTGGCAGAAAAGTCACTTCAAACACTCTTATCCATCATTTACAGCGATACGATAAGGCAGGAATTACATTTAAGCAACTTGATAAGGATTATATTATCGGCTTCGTTGAATACCTGAAAACAGCAAAACAGCAGCATTGCAAGAAAGAAAAGTATGTCAGTCCAAATACACGCGCTCATTACTACAAAATGCTTCGTTACTGCATTAACTATGCCGTGACGGAAGATATTATACCTGCCAATCCTATGGATAAAATAAAAATGGAAGATAAGCCAAGGCAGATACAAGCCAAACGGGAATTTCTCACCATAGATGAACTGAAGACTTTAGTAAAAACGGATTTCCGCAACATTACTGTAAAGCGAGCTTTCCTCTTTTGCTGTTTCTGCGGTATTCGGCATTGCGATGTAGCTGCCTTAACATGGGGTGATTTGAAAAAAGACAAAGCAGGGGTGTACACCCTCAATATGGTACAACAAAAAACCAAAATAGAAATCTCAATACCATTAAGCAGTGAAGCCATCAAGCAATTGCCTCCTAAAGGGAATGCAAAGTCCACAGACAAAGTTTTCTCTGATTTAATATCATTGGGTAGGACAAACGAGATATTGCCAAAATGGGCTGTAAATGCAGGCATAGACAAACATCTTACATTTCATGTCTCACGCCATACCCATGCAACAATGATGATTACACTTGGTGCTGATTTATATACCGTTTCAAAGCTACTTGGACACACCAACATACAGGTTACTCAAATTTATGCTAAGATTGTGGATGAAAGCAAGAAGAAAGCTATTGACCTGATACCCAATCTCACAGATTAACGAACAATCAAAATAAAAAAAGCAAAATCAGAACTATGTAAGAAAGAAATTGTTACTTTTGTATTAGATACAAAGTAGTGAATTTAGTCAATAGAATTATATGGAACGATTAAGTCACATATTTTCCATAGGACATGGAAGTAAGGATATCAAAGAACTTATATTGGAACTACAGAGTTTCGATATTGAGTTTCTTGTTGATATACGCTCTAAACCATATTCCAAATTCTATACTCATTTTAATCAAGGCTTCCTCAAATACTCAGTTGAAGAATATCACATTAAGTATGGATATATGGGAGATTTATTAGGTGGATTACCTTTAGACAGAACATGCTATACTGATGGAAAAGTCGATTATAACAAGCTAAAAAACAAGGAGTTTTTCATTGAAGGATTAGAAAGATTGCAAAATGCTAACAGAAAAGGATTTAATGTTTGCATATTATGCAGTGAAAGTAATCCTAAAGAATGCCACAGAGCAAAACTCATTGGAGTTGAGTTGCAGAAGATAGGAATTGAATTAAGACATATTGTGGGTATTGAAAAAGAAAAAACTCAAAATCAAGTGATTTTTGATTTAACCAATGGTGATGGACTTATTACAATATTTGGAGAAGAGCATTTTACATCTAAGAAAAAATATATCTAATATAACATGGAATTTTATACAATTGGAGTATATGGATCTACGGAACAATCATTCTTTGCAAAATTAAAAGAGAATAAAATTGACACATTTTGTGATATTCGTCAACGCAGAGGAGTTAGAGGTAAGAAATACGCATACGTAAATAGTACATATTTACAAGATAAGTTAAAAGAATATGGAATTAAGTATTTATATATAAATGAATTATCTCCAACTTCCGAAATTCGAGAATTACAAAAAGAAATAGATAAAAAGAATGGAATATTGAAATCAGAACGACAGGAAATCGGAAGAGTATTTGAAATTGAATACAAGAATAAAATACTATCGCAGTATGATTTTGATAAATTAATGCATACATTAGAAGGAAATAGTTCTCAAAAAGCAGTATTATTCTGTGTTGAAGAACACCCTGAAGCATGTCATCGTTCTATAGTAGCAAAAGCCTTACACCTTAAATATAACAATTTCATTAAACATCTATAAAATGAAAGTTCTAATAGTATCAAAAACACACATGAATACAGGAGTATGCGTTGGAGGTATTACTTTTGATGGAAGATTTGTACGATTACTTGATAGCAATGGACACAATCAATCTAACGATTGTCCATTCAAAATCAATGAGGCTTATGAGATTACATTCATAGAAAAACAAAATCCAACTCCACCTCATATTGAAGACATTTTAGTACAAAGTTCTAAACGTATAGGACAACTAAATGACGATATAAAGATGATTGATTTTATAACAAAGAGGAATGTCAGTATATTCAAAGGTAATATCGATAATCTATTTGATAAATCACTAAAATTTACAACTAATGGAAGTGGATACATAAATTCTTCAAAGGTTCCACAAAATAGTGTTTCTTTTTGGATTGCTGATAAAGACCTAATAAAAAGTATTGATTCTAAAGGAAAAGTTCGGTATAAATACCAAACTGATGACTTTTGGAGTTCTGATATACAAATTAAATATGTAGGATTACAACCTACAGAAGACATAATCCCCAAAGGTACATTATTGCGTGTTTCTCTTGCGCGATGGTGGGCACCAGATGATATTGAAGTCGAAAACAGATGTTATTTACAATTGTCAGGCTGGTACAAATAGTATTAACATACACTGGCGAAAAGAAATATTCATTTCTCTTTTCGCCAGTGTTTGTTAACCGAATAATATAAATCAGTTTAGTCCTTTTTATATATAGATAAAGAAACAAACTAAACCGAACTGAAACACTCTACATTTTGATCCCTCTACCTTTTTTCAGTTCTTGCTTCACTTGCACAGATTGATTGCATTTATTGAATTGCTCCTTAAACCAATCGCTCACATTGATGCGATTCACACTTAAAAACAATCTACTCTTATCGTTCTGCTCTGTTCCAATTTGAACTACGGCATGACTTACTGTAAAGCTCTGACGGTATTCTTCGGAATGGAGTTTTCCGCTATACTCTAATGGAGTACCAACGACTAAAGTAGCTGTCTGTTCGGCAGTAAAACCAATTAGGCGGCACATCTTTTCCATACGAAACAACTCTTTCAGCAGTGGAATCCATGTGAAAGCCTTTTGGATGATACGGTTTAGACGTAATACTTCTTTGTGGTGTTCTGCTTGTATGTTTAATAACTCTGTGCGATGTTTCTCCTGTATACGTTGCAGATTGGTTTGCAGATTCTCAATACTTTCGTCACGGGCAACAACTTCTTGATAAAGCTGCCTGTTCCCTTGTTCTAATGCTTTAAACTTATTGCTCCCGAAAAGAGAACCGACACTTTCGGCTATATTCGTGGCGGCATCGGTAGCTTTGCCTTTCAACTTGTCGATTTTTATTTCTCTTTTCGCCTGTACTAATTCTACTTGCGTTTCTTGCTTCTCTTGTCGAAGCTGTTGCACCTCAGCTTCAATCTCTTTTTTCTCCCGTTGGATATTACGGTAGTATTGGGCGGTGGTGACATGTCGGGCTTCTGAACCACGTTCACCACGCCGTAAGCCGTACTTCTCCATGATTGCCGAATAACTGTTGTGATACGCAATCATCTTATCACGTGTCAATACATCATCGGCACATAGTCGGGCGGTATCAGTGCTTTTTTTGCGGTATTTCTTCTTACCGTCCTGTTTCTCCTGACTGGCTTTTCTCCGTTCTCCCTTTACGATGGGAATAACAGTGGCGTGTATGTGTGGGGTGTGTTCGTCCATATGTAAAACTGCGGAAACAGTGTTCTCCCGTCCAAACTCTTTGTATAACCATTGTAGGTTGTCATTGCACCACTCATTCAAGCGTCCGCTTTGTTGTACCTGCATCATGTCCTCGTGTGTACCCGAAAGCATGATGCGGATAGCTCGTACTTGGTTAGGAGTAATCTTCCGCTTGATACCTGCCGACTGGATGCGCTCGGTTATGGCATGGTCACGGTTTCTCACTTCGTTCGCTTCTCCTATCAACTCCCTGTTCAGGTGAGTACGGGTAGGGTCGGCATTGGATGGTATCGTCTTGCGCTCAATATGGTCGGACATACGAGTGTCGGACGTACCTTTTACTTTGGTAAATTGTAGGCTTATGTATCCCATTGTTACGTTATTATTTGGCTACTACTTCCGTGCCGAATGGCTCACGGGGTTTCAAAAGGGGACACCCCTTTTGCTCATTGGGACATTTTTAGCAAAGGAGCGTAGCGGTTGCGTAAAGAAAATGCCCTAATGAGCTATGGTATTTCTGGCTAAATACCTGCGGGGTGCGTACGGCAGATTACATCCGGAAACCTCTGCTCTTTTTCTTAGGCGGTTGCGGTGCTTGCTTTGCCTGCCGGGTTAAGTCGGTAGACTGTATGCACTTCTTACCGCAAAGAAAATTGTTCAAGTCTTTATACTCGGAGTAGTGGCGTGAAGCATCACGTACACGCATACCATACTCTTTTGTGATTTCCTGCAATGCTGTTACCCCTGCCTTGTCGTTATCGAGAAAGCAATGGATATGTTCATAGTCTGCCAACGGGTACATCGCTTTCGATAGATTGCTGGTCGAGTTCAGGATGATATAATCCTGCCAATCCAAACAGGGGTATTGCGGATTACTCTTTGTTCGGAGTGTAAGGAAAGAAAGATAGTCTACAAATCCCTCGAAAAGAAAACAGGTACTTTTGGGTTCTCCCTGCTGTCGGATATGGGTAATGTCTTTGGGGGCTGCGCATCCTTTGAAAAATGAATTGCGTACCTCATATCCTCCCGACTGATTGAGAAAGCCTACAGCAAAGTAGGGTTTACCGTTACTGGCGAAGTGAAGCTCCATGCATTCTCTTTTTGCCAGTTCCGCATTTATCCCACGTTCCTGCAAATAGCGAAGTAATGCAGAATGGGTAAGAGGAACGGCTTCCAAGTTCTGAAAGCTCGGTTCGATGGTCTGCTGTGGAAAAGAGAAAGCAGCAGGACGAATGTACGGTGCTTTCTCTTCAATACGGCACAACAGGTCGGACACATTGTATGTATGATACAATTCGGCAGCCAGTGCTATGATATTGCCGCCCTTGCCTATTCCAAAGTCGTACCACTCGTTGCGGTCAAGGTTGATTTTGAACGAAGGTTCTTTTTCCTCACGGAACGGGGAATTGTACCAAAGGCTGTTACCTTGCTGTTTAGCAGGGTGGTAACCTAAACTTTGCAGATAGTCTGCCAGTTTTATATTTTTTGCTGTATGTATGTCCATTTGATTGTTTATTTATTGAATTAATTGAATGAATGGTTAGATAGATAGATGTTCAACCGTTTAGCCGATTAAACGGCTAAACGGTATCAAGGGAAAAGCAGTTTAGTTCATGTATGTATGCACCCGAAGTAAACCAAACCTATAAAAAAGCGTAGTTTATTCCTCTATATATACACCCAAACCGTACTAAACCTGTTTTAATAATGGAAATCAGGATTATATCTATACCCCTTTCCCTCTTTGACTATCATCCGCTTATATTTAAGGAATGTATTCAGTTTAACAAGCACATTTCGACCACGGTCAAAACCAATACTGGCGTAACCATCCGTCAATGCTTCTATAACTTTGTCATAGCCTTGTATGACCTGCTTACCGAAACCTTTCTCTAATGCTTGCCGATGTTGCTGCTCTGTCAATTCCGTAAGTGGAAAACTACGGTCTTGTTTGGGTTGGTCAAAAACATAACCTGTCACTACTTCGGGCAAAGCATCATCATTTATACGGAACGCAAAGGGTTGGAAATCTTTGTCACGAATGTGCATTGCTTTCACCTCGCTAATATCCACGTCTTTACTACTCTTTGTTATCTGTAAGACGGTTTCTGCCTTGTTGTTTAGTTCAGTACCGATATGTCCTCGTGTATTGTCATCACCTTTGTTCAGGTGCAGTACGGTGTGAATATGCAAGTTATATTCACTTGACCATTTCATAAAGAGGTTGATTAGTTCAGATGATTCACTGGGGCTATTAATATCATACATCAAATCACGGATGCCATCTATGATAACAAGCCCTACGCCTTCTATATTCTTTAGCATATAGTCTATTATCATTTTCCGCATGTTAGGTGTGTACTCTCGCAATACGACAAAAAGAAAATCCTTGTTGTCCTTGTCGGTGGAAATATCCGCCAACCGACAAATCCGCTCCATCACTTTATGGCAATGGTATTTGCTCTGTTCCGTGTCTATGTACAGGATTTTACGCTTATTCTCCGGTAAATGGGCTGAATATTCCAAAACTTCATCATTTTTCAATGCTGCTGCCACGATTGCGGAGATATTAAACGTCTTTTTACTCTTGGCTTTGCCTGTGGATGCACTGAAATTTCCCAATGTCCCGATAGTAGAACCATTTACCCAAAGAATTTCAGGGGGTACATCGTAAGTATCGGTAATTCTCAAATGGATAGTTTTCCAAAGGATTGCGAAATCTTCTTTCGTAATCTCTTTCTTTTTTTCATCTACATTATTTTCCATAGCTTTACTTCTTTAAAGGACGGTTTAAAGTGTATTTCTGTGCTTCCTGTTCAATCTGCGCCTGTGTTTTCACAGGGTTTTGACGAAGCCATGATTCCAACTCTGCCTTTTCAAAATAAAGCATCTTGCCTTGTGGCTTATAATGAGGTATCAAGTTACCCGAAGTCAGTTTGTAGAGGTAACTTTTAGATAGGTGAAGAAATAGGCTTGCTTCATCGAAGCTAAGTACATTCTTCGTTAAAAAAATCTGCTGTTCGAGTTCTGCAACTCGTGATTCAATACTTTTCTCCATACAATCAGGAATTAGAAATTAAACAATATGGAGTGCATGCCCTCCGTGTCTTGTAATCGATTACGGGGGCAAAAGTATTGTAGATAAGCTTGATAACAGATTGACCTTGTTTGAGGTATCAACCTATTCTCAAAGTTTTTTCACTTGTTTGAGGTATCTTTCGATGATTGCGTATTTTCCCTTAATATCAACCTCCCTTACATTGTTTGTCGCAGAGGATAAATCACTCTGATTAAGGAAACTATCTTTCTGTGAGGATATAAAAAGCTTATTATTGCCAATAACAGACTGCCAATTAGAAGTAATAAGTTCCCGATAGCCTAATTCTGCAAAGAAATAGGCTACATATCTGTTATTCTTGGATTTAAGTATCGTATTAGGCTTACATGCAAAAATGGCTCTCAAATCATCGGCAGAAACAGAAGCATTGAACATTTTAACTTCATTGATGCACTCTGCCAAATATTCCATTTGTTCATCATTCAAAACGGACTCAAACGGATTTTCCATTGTGGCAACAGGTGGGGCTGTTTTTTCTACTTCTATAATATCAGGGACTTGTTCCTGCTTGATTGGTTCTTCTTGCGTTATAACCACTTCTTTCAGTTTATATTCTTTCCTCACTTTCAAATCAGCCAAGTATCTTTCTAAAACAATAGCTTTCACAACCACAGAAAAGTAAGGTAACTCTTCGTCATAAGCCATATTATCCTGTTCATATCGAGAATAATCAAATGAAACAGCAGAAAATGTGAGGTATTTTCTTTTCTCATCGGGTTTGATAGTTTCATAAAATCCAGATTCCCAAAAGAAATCATGTATGAAATAACAGCGTTGTATCTCACTTAACGCAGAATAACGCATATACAAATTCGCTAATTCATCGGCAACACGAATGTATTCTTGTCGTTCCAATTCTTCCATCTGCTCCACATTCAGGTATTTGGATTTCAGATAAAGACTTTTTTCTAAAGTTTCATAGGCATGATTAATGCAGCGGTCAAATAACCTTTGTATGTTGTCAAATTTAGCTTTAAACTCTGTATTTTCCATAATGTTCTCTATTTCATTAACTATGAGCAAAGATAACTATTTCACTCAAAAACTAATAATGGTCAAGAGAGAAAGTATAAGAAGATAACCGCATTAGCCCAAAATTGATTATCTTTGCACACCAAAACGAGGTGAAAGGAGCAATTATTCTTTTTTAACTTTACATTGTTACCATTATGTTACTCGTCTATTTTAAAACAATACATAACTAATTGATAATAAGAAAAATAATATAGAATTATGGCTTTACAATGTGGTATCGTCGGCCTTCCTAACGTAGGAAAATCGACTCTTTTCAATTGCTTGTCTAACGCGAAGGCACAGTCTGCTAATTTCCCTTTTTGTACGATTGAACCTAACGTAGGTGTAATCACTGTTCCCGATGAACGTTTAAATAAACTTGCCGAGTTGGTTCACCCACAGCGCGTAGTACCTACCACAGTAGAAATTGTGGATATTGCCGGATTGGTAAAAGGTGCCAGCAAAGGTGAAGGATTAGGAAATAAATTCCTTGCAAATATCCGCGAAACTGATGCTATTATTCACGTTCTTCGCTGTTTCGACGATGATAACGTGGTGCATGTTGACGGAAATGTAAACCCTATTCGTGACAAGGAAATCATTGATTACGAACTTCAGCTGAAAGACCTCGATACTATTGACAGCCGAATTCAGAAAGTACAGAAACAGGCTCAGACTGGTGGCGATAAAGTTGCAAAGATGACTTATGAAGTGCTTCATAAGTACAAAGAGGCTTTGGAACAAGGCAAGTCGGCCCGTACAGTTACTTTCGAAACAAAAGACGAACAAAAGATAGCAAAAGAACTATTCCTGCTTACAAGTAAACCGGTTCTTTACGTTTGTAACGTAGACGAAGGCAGTGCTGTAAACGGAAATAAATACGTGGAAATGGTTCGTGAGGCAATTAAAGACGAAGATGCTCAGTTGCTTGTTGTAGCCGCCAAGATTGAATCGGAAATTGCTGAGTTCGAAACTTTCGAAGAACGCGAAATGTTCCTTGGCGAGATTGGATTAACAGAATCGGGTGTTGCCAGATTGATTAAATCTGCCTATAAACTATTGAATCTGGAAACTTATTTCACAGTAGGTGTACAAGAAGTTCGCGCATGGACTTACCTGAAAGGCAGCAAAGCTCCTCAATGTGCAGGTGTAATCCATACCGACTTTGAAAAAGGATTTATCCGTGCAGAGGTAATTAAATACCATGACTTCATTGAATATGGCTCGGAAGCAGCCATCAAAGAAGCCGGTAAACTAGGTGTTGAAGGAAAAGAATATGTGGTGGAAGACGGTGACATCATGCACTTCCGCTTTAACGTATAAAAAGCACAGTAAACTAAGAGGTAAATCTGTTACAGACAAAATAGATATTCCTCAAAAAATAGACAAAACAAAAGTATTGGGGATTAAAATTGCATAAGCAGCATTTTCATCCCCTTCTTTTATTCATAAAAAATAAAATGGCGACAAAGTATCTGATTATTGGAACGGGCGGCGTAGGAGGAAGTATTGCCGGATTCCTTGCCCTTGCAGGCCACAATGTGACTTGTATTGCCCGCGGAGCTCACTTAAAAGCTATGCAGGAAAAAGGCCTGAAGCTGAAATCCGGACTGAAAGGTGATCATACCGTTCATGTTAACGCATGCCTTTCTGAGGAGTATAACGACAAAGCTGACGTGATTTTTGTTTGTGTAAAGGGCTATTCTATTGATTCCATCACCGAACTGATTGAAAGGGCTTCACACAAAGACACCATCGTAATACCGATTCTCAATGTATACGGCACAGGACCAAAGATTAAACGCAAGGTCGAAAACGTGACGGTTCTCGACGGATGCATCTACATCGTAGGATTCGTTTCCGCTCCGGGCGAGATTACTCAGATGGGAACCATCTTTCGCCTGGTATTTGGTGCCCGCAAGGAAGACAATGTAGCTTATGAAAGATTGTTGGCTGTGCAGAAAGACCTTCAGGAAAGCGGCATCAAAGCTCCTATTTCAGAGGATATAAACCGCGATACTTTCGTGAAATGGTCGTTCATTTCCGCCATGGCTTGCACCGGTGCATACTATGATGTTCCTATGGGAGAGCTGCAAAAAGAGGGAACCAAAAGAGATACCTTCATTGGCCTTTCACGTGAAAGCGCTGCAATAGGCAAAGCACTTGGTATAACTTTCGTGGAAGATCCTGTGACCTACAACCTCAAAGTTCTGGATAAGCTAGATCCTGCCAGTACAGCATCCATGCAAAAAGATATCAGCAAAGGTCACGAATCGGAAGTAGACGGTCTGCTTTTCAGCTTCATAGCTAAAGGAGAAGAACTTGGAATTGATATGCCTACTTACAGACTGGTTGCTGAAAAGTTTAGATAGTCATAAAAACTCAATAACATTCTAATTTATTTAATGTCCGAAAAAGAAATTCAATCTTTTTCGGGCATTTTTCTGTTTAGTCTCCCCTACTTATCCGCTTTCCAAAAGTCAATACAACATTTCCGTAAACCAAAATCATTTACTATTCAAGCTTTATGATGCTAAAAAAGTGAGGGATAAACCCAAAATAGTGAGGGATAAAAAGCATCCCTCACCCGTCAAAACTCTTTATTATAGGGCTTTTCAGATAATTTTAGTGAGGGATGAGGGATGATTTAAAAAAAACATTCCATATGTGTTGATTAATATCACGTAATACCCATGCGGCATATATAAAAATTATTCACTTATCACTTCCCTCTGCAACAAAACAAAATAAATATACTAAAAGTGGTATTATTTCAGAAAAATACATACTTTTGTTATAAGTAAGGCTATGACTTACTAAAACATAAATGTATTAAAAACAAAATATCATGAGAAAAATCATTTATTTGGTTCTGTTACTTATTTGCTCGCAGACAGAAATTTACGCGCAAAATAAAGTAACTGTGGTTGAACCCGAATCATCTGTAAAACAAATTGGTAAGTCACTAAAAAGGAAAGTAGCTATTTCTCGTTTCTCTAACGAAACACAGTATGCCAAAGGACTCTTTTACGACAAAGACAATGATCCGATGGGTAAACAAGCGTTAGACATTTTATCAGCTAAGCTGGCTGCTTCAGACAAATTCATTTTACTTGAGCGCAATGATCTTAACCAACTACTTAGTGAATCATCAAAATCCGGAAACTCCTATCAAAATGTTGGGGCAGATTATCTTATTATTGGCTCCATTACTGAGTTTGGTCGTAAAAATGTAGGTGATGTAAAAGTATTTTCAACAACAAAAACTCAAATTGTGGAAGCTGCAGTAAGCGTACGTCTGGTAGATGTTTCCACAGGATTGATTATCTATTCTGAAGAAGCCAAAGGAACTGCCGAACAAAAAACCAAACAAACCATGGGAGTGGGTGGTAGAGCTGATTATGATGCTACTTTAAGTGATAAAGCTATTTCAATGGCAATCTCTAAACTGGTTGAAAATATCATTAATAACTGCATGGACAGACCATGGAAGTCTTATTTCCTTGCTTACGATAATGATGCAATTCTTATCTCGGGCGGAAAAAGTCAGGGGCTGGCTGTTGGAGACAAGTTTATAGTAAAGGAAAAAGGAAAAACTGTTAAGAATCCACAGACAGGACTGAACGTAGAACTTCCAGGAAAGAAGGTAGGTGAAATTTCTATTGCCATGGTTGGTGGAGATACTCCCCAATCAGAATACTCAGTAGTAAACTTTACAGAAGGGGGAATTGATAAAACAAATCTAGCAAACTATTACATTGAGGAGATTAAATAATGAAAACAAAACATATTGCTCTGCTATTAGTGTGCATTTGTGCACTTTTCACAAGCTGTAAAGTAGGAAATTACAGTCAGGAAAGAGGATTACCCGACCAGGCTTATCTTTATTTCGTTGCAAACGAGAATTATGATGGCGAGGTTCAGGTATCTGTAGATAATAATACCTCGTTTAACGCAAAGGTTATTAAAGAGAAAAAAGGAACAATCAAGAAAGATGTATATGCCATTGCAAAGGGAAAAAGAAACCTTAAGGTGTATTACAATGGAAATGTAATTTATGAAAAAGTAATATTCGTATCTGCTCAGGAAACTAAAAAAATACAATTACCATGAAAATAAAACTGATTTGTGTGGCTTGCTTTGCCTTGTTTTTAAGTTCATGTACAACTCAGCAAAGCGCACTTTACTCGTGGAAAAACTACGAAAAAACTTCTTATAACTACTACAAAAAACAAACACCGGAAAGCACAGAAGCTTTATTAAATACCTATGCAGTATTAATTGCAAAACAAGATCAGGGAACCCGCAAGGTAGTGCCTCCGGGAACTTATGCCGAATATGGTTTTCTCCTTGCTCAAACAGGGAAAAAGGAAGAAGGTATTTCCATGATGAAAAAGGAAATCGAGGTATATCCTGAATCTAAAGTATTTATTGAAAGAATCATTAAAATGTTGGAAAAATGAGAAAAATAATATATCTAAGTCTGGTTGTTCTGCTACTTACTTCGTGCGGAGAAACAAAGAACTTCACCCGTGGAGAGAATTATCCCAAAATGTATGAAGCAAAACCTACAAGTATTCTTATCATGCCTCCAATAAACAAGACTGTTAATGTGGAAGCCAAAGAGTACTTTTACACATCATTGGCTATTCCTTTGTGTGAAAAAGGGTATTATGTAATCTCTCCTTTCCTTTCAATGGAAACATTAAAAAGCGAAAGTGCCTATGATTCGGAAATGTTTATAAATGGCGATCTAAAAAAATTTAATGAAGTTTTCGGAGCAGACGCAGCTCTCTTTACAACCATTAACCGATGGCAGAAATCTACCTTAGGAAACACAATCACGGTAGAGATTGAATATCTGCTTAAATCGACAACAAGCAATGAAATTCTCTTTAACAGAAAAGGAACAGTAACGGTAGATTTAAGTATTAATTCCGGCAGCGGTGGTCTTTTGGGCGCCTTGGTAGACATGGCAGCATCGGCTATCGCAACAGCATCAACCGATAAAGTTGTAGCGGCAAGGAGTTGTAATACGTTCTCTCTATTCGACTTACCTGATGGTAAGTATAGAAGTACCTTCGATACAGATCAGGCTACTCCTGCAGGCGGTTTAGAATTTAGAGCAACAGTTAAGAAATAACATATAAAAGGGTTTTCAAACGCATTTGAAAACCCTTTTATCATTGTATCTATATATACAGAATCACTACTTATTTAAGAAATCTGGCAGGATTATAAAGAAGGTTTAGGTATTTCTCTTGTTTCACCATCAGATTTTTCATTTCCCCTTTAAATCCAGTTGTTTTATCACCAATAAATTGCAAAGGAAAGAATGATGTAAACTGGTAATACATTTTACTGGAGCCACCATTTAACTTAGCACATTCACGTTTCTTAGGCGTAAGTTCCTCAACTTGTTTTCCATTGATATAGAGCTTCATTCCATTTACAGTACCATCAATACGCAAATTAACCCATTCGTTGGCTGGAATTACTGTATCGAAGTTGAAAATATATCCCTCACGTGAAAAAGCTATCTTACCCGTTCCATTCCAATTAGCATATACTTTGGCATAATCATTCCCGAAAAGAACAATATTCTTATCATTGTTTGAAGAAAGATTTAAATCGAACTGTACAGAATATGGGTAACCTACTTCGTAAACCGGTGTTTCTATAACATTATCCTTGTGTTTCTTTACATTGAATTCGTTTCCGGAAAGATCTTTTGCCTTCGGCTTTACTAAATCATACTTTAAAACAACGTCCGTTTTACCATTTACTCGTCCGGAAAGATTCAGTCCCGGCGCTTCAATCATACCTTTACACAGCTTATTAAAAGCAGCATAATCGGCAGGTTTGCCGGCATCATTCCACATTTTCTGAGCAAGTGTCTGCAAAGCTGGCATGGTGCGCAAATGAACATCTTTCTGAGAAATTCCGTTTCCACAGTGATCATTCCAAACAGCAAACATAGCTCCGCTTAATCCTTGTTCATCTTTTGCCAAAGTTAAATCACTGCTAAGCTTAGTTACGCTCCAGTTATTATAAATCCATTCCGTATTCAGAAAATCCTGATAGTATCCGGCACCGGGAACAATATATAGAAAACCGTCGCAAGTGTTAATCAATTCATAACCATCCTTCAGTGACTGAACAGGATCTACCCAATCTGCCGACCATGCATTTACAATAACACCTTTTGATTTAACGGGAGTTTTGCCGGAAAGCCACTTTAAACCGCCCCACATACGAGGTTGCTTATGATATGACTCCACAAATTTGAGATATCTGTCAGTGAAATAACGATATTTTTCAGCCTCTTTTTTATTGTATTCATCTGTACCGATATGCACATCTTTACCTATAAAAACAGGATTATCGCCTCCAATATATTCGTCAAGCAAGGCATCTACAAATTTATAGGTTTCGGGATTATAAAGATCCAGATGATCCATTCCATACTCCTTACTTCCTATCTCTGGCTTGAACTGAGAAAACGCCAGAGAATGAGCAGGAATATCTATTTCGGGGATTATATTAACTCCAAAATATTGCGCTTCTTGCTGCAAATCTCTGAATTCATTCTTGGTATAAGACCCATCTTTTGCTGTCAGACCTGGAAACTTGGTACTTTCAAGACGAAAAGCTGAATAGGTTTTGCTCCAGTCGTTATCGAAAAACTCCACAAAACCATTGTCATTCAGGTGAATCTGAAATTCGTTCATCTTGTAGAAAGAAAGAATACGCACGTAATCTTTCAAGTATTGAAGAGGGAAAAACTTACGACCGCAATCAAGCATAAATCCTCTTCTCGCATAATCGGGATAGTCTCGTATCTCACCTTTGGGAAAATCGCTTCCACCAGACACACTCATCTGAAGAAGAGTTCGGGTTGCCCAGAATGCTCCCGTTTTTGTAGGAGCTTCCACACGAACATAATCGCCGATATTAATCTGATATCCCTCCTCTCCCAGCGATTTTTCGTTAGAATTCAGTGTGAAATAAATATCACCCTTAGATGGTTTACCATACTTAACCTCGTACTTCATGCCGGACATTTCCAGCAAATCACTTTTAAACTGTTCTACTCCGGCAACAAGTTTTGATCTGTATTCCGGAGGAATCACTAACTTTCCTTTCTTTTTCAAAGACAGTTTGCCGTTTCCACCCTTCCACTCCTTCAAAGAAGGAATAACCTGTGGACAAGTTTCCTGGGCGCCAGCTGAAAAAAAGAAAATAACAAGTAATAACAATGACAATAAAATGCCTTTTCTCATAGTATATGTTTGGTTGATTAAATTATTTTCCCTTCAGGATTTTCTTTATATCGTTCAGTTTATTTAAGGCTTCGAGAGGTGTAAGATTGTTAACATCAAGATTCAGGATTTCGTCTCTAATCTGGCAAAGGATAGGATCGTCCAATTGGAAGAAGCTGAGCTGCATTCCTTCCCTGTTCTCCCCTACTTCCGACAAATGTTTGTTTGAAATTCCTTTTTTACGGTGGTCGGATTCAAGCTTATGCAGAATGTCATTGGAACGATTAACGATGCTTTTTGGCATACCCGCCATCTTTGCTACATGAATACCAAAAGAGTGTTCACTCCCACCCCGTTCGAGCTTACGAAGAAAGATTACTTTATTGTCGACTTCCTTCACAGAAACATTGTAATTCTTAATTCGCTTGAAGGACTTTTCCATTTCATTCAACTCATGATAGTGGGTAGCAAACAATGTTCTTGCTCTTGCTTTGGGATGTTCGTGTATATATTCCACAATTGCCCAGGCAATAGAAATACCATCATAGGTAGAAGTTCCACGTCCAAGCTCGTCGAATAATACAAGACTGCGGGGAGAAACATTATTCAATATATCGGCAGCCTCATTCATTTCTACCATGAAAGTAGACTCTCCTACCGAAATGTTATCGCTTGCTCCCACACGGGTAAAGATTTTATCTACAATACCGATGTGTGCACTCTCGGCAGGTACAAAACTACCAATCTGAGCCATTAAAGTAATCAAGGCTGTTTGGCGTAGCAATGCCGATTTACCGGCCATATTCGGACCAGTAATTATAATAATCTGCTGATGTTCCGTATCTATTGTAACATCATTGGCTATGTATTGCTCACCAAGCGGAAGTTGCTTCTCGATAACCGGATGCCTTCCCTGCTTAATTTCCAGTACATCATCATCAGAAATTACGGGACGAATGTATTTATTCTGTGCAGCACCGTTGGCAAATGAAAGAAGACAGTCTATACGTGCTATCTGATTGGCGTTAATCTGTATAGCCGGAATATATTCTGTCAGAGCAAGAACCAGTTCATTATATATTTTTGTTTCAAGAATAAGAATCTTATCTTCGGCTCCCAGAATTTTCTCTTCATATTCTTTAAGCTCCTGAGTAATGTAACGCTCGGCATTGACCAGTGTTTGCTTGCGAATCCATTCCTGAGGCACTTTATCCTTGTGAGTATTCCTCACTTCAATAAAATAACCAAAAACGTTATTATAAGCAATCTTCAGACTAGGAATACCCGTGATTTCGCTCTCACGTTGCTGAATCTGCAATAAGTAGTCTTTTCCAGAATAAGCAATCTTACGCAATTCATCCAAATCGGAATCTACACCATTCTTAATCACACCGCCTTTATTTATCAACAGCGGAGGATCGTTATTAACCTCTTTATCTATTTTATCTCTGATAGAAAGACAAAGATTCAGCTGGTCTCCTATCCTGTTCAGACTCGGATTATCTGCTTTCAGACAAGCTTCTTTTATTGGTTCGATGGCTTGTAAAGCCACTTTCAGCTGAACAACCTCACGGGGAGAAACGCGCCCAACGGCAACTTTGGAAATAATTCGTTCCAGGTCTCCTATCAGGTGCAACTGTTCTTCAATAAGTTCTTTGAATTCCGGTTCGCGGAAGAAATATTCTACAACGTTAAGTCGGTCGTTGATTGGCTTTTCATCCTTTAACGGGAATACCATCCAACGTTTTAGCATGCGGGCTCCCATCGGACTTATTGTTTTATCGATAACATCCAGCAGACTTTTTCCGCCATCGTTCATGCTTGAGATAATCTCCAGACTACGAACCGTATATTTATCTAACCGAACAAAGCGATCTTCTTCAATTCTTGAAAGTGAAGTTATATGCCCTATTTGTGTATGTTGTGTGATATCAAGATACTGAAGGATTGCTCCGGAAGCAATGATTCCGAATTTTAAATGTTCCACTCCAAAGCCTTTCAAACTACTGGTTTCAAAGTGTTTTAAAAGTCGCTCGCGGGCACTAGATTCAGTAAATACCCAATCTTCGAGTTCGAAAGTAAAGAACTTATTTCCGAAATTGCCTTCAAACATCCCCTTCTTGCTCCGTTCGTAAAGCACTTCCTTAGGAGCAAAATTATTAAGTAGTTTATCTATATAATCGAATGGCCCTTCAGCTGTGAGGAATTCTCCCGTTGATATATCCAGAAAAGCTATACCGCACTCATTCTTTCCGAAATGAACAGCTGCCAGGAAGTTATTTTCCTTGTAGTTAAGAATATTATCATTGATGGAAACACCGGGAGTAACTAGTTCGGTAATGCCGCGCTTTACCAGTTTCTTGGTAGTTTTAGGATCTTCTAACTGGTCACAAATAGCAACTCTCTTGCCTGCCCTGATTAATTTTGGTAAATAAGTATCAAGTGCATGATGCGGAAAACCTGCCATCTCTATTGTTTTCCCCTGTCCGTTAGCTCTTTTAGTCAAGGTAATTCCCAATATCTCAGCAGCAATTACTGCATCATCTGAATAAGTTTCATAAAAGTCTCCACAACGAAAAAGCATCACAGCATCGGGATGCTTTGCTTTCAGGTCAAGAAACTGCTTCATCATTGGGGTAAGAACTATATCATTTGCCACGGTATTTCCTCTTATTTTAGTGAATAATAAGCGCAAATATAGTTCTTTTTGAGAAGAAAAGCAGGTCGAAAAAGTGTAAAGTTGTATAATAATTAACGATTAAATATCCATCAGCAGCACTCGGAAGTTGCATCTATCCCTTTTTCTTTAAATATTGTAACAATTTCTTTGATTTCTCTCTTAGGAAGCATATCTAGAGGGAACTGATAATATTTATAGTTTTTATCCAAGATCTCAATATAAAGAAAAGCGCCTTTTCCTAAACTGGAACCAAATGCTATTTTCTTTATATCATCATACTTAAATTTTTTACTTTTTCTTTTGAGCAAGTTTTTTATTTTAAACGATTCATCTTTCATTTTAATGTAGTACATCCTCTCCCAGTAAGTATAAATTAAATACAACGAAAGCGGTAACAAACAAAGCAGCAAATGAATTACTTGGTTATCAGGACTCATAATAAACCTGTAGGTTATAAAAGCCATTATCAAAATCAATGTCAAAGCAGGCAATATTATAGCAAAAACAGCTTGCATACCTGATTTCTGATATGTAGTTACCTTAATTTTTGTATCCTTAGAGTCGACTGGTTTATAATTGAGAAATGGTATATTGTTATCTTGCAAATAAGTGAGAATAATCTTAATATCGTGAAATCCAAATAAAGAAAATGCTTTACGTTCGCCGGACTTTGTATGAAAGATGATAACAGTTGGTCCGCTAATTCCTAAATATTTGCCTCTTCCTTTAGGAACGGAATAATAGTAATCTCTCATAAATTCGAACCCTTTAAGCGAATTTAGCTCAATCTCAGCTTTTGGAAAAGCAAAAAGATTGTATATAACAATCTTGTCGTCCTTTAAACACACCTTCCCTATACCTTTGGAAAAGGCATAAAATATCAAAGGAAACAACAAGAAAAAATATAGATAAACCATAATGAGAAGTTCTTTTATAATTGCAAAAAGAAGAACAAAAGATAACAGAAGTACGGCTACCCAGAATAGCCTGTATTTCTTACCAAGATAAAGGGTTATTGTTTTCATAATATCAAGGCATTAGGATTATCACAAATATACAATTTCTCTTCATATTTATAACAATTTTAGAAACAATTTGATTGGTTAAAAATATCTTGTACAAAAGATTGTTTTCTTTTGTACAGAAGAATTAAATGTTTTGTACAGAAGAATGCATTCTTCTGTACAAGGAAATAATAACTATTCAAATTAGATTTTAAAAACATAATGGATAAACTTGAAATATGCGAGGATAAACGATTAAAATCGTCAAGAAATTGCTGAAAGAAACACCCAAATAAGCTTATCTTTCATTATCTTTGCCGTCTATATTATGACTTACGAATTAATTAATACAACAAGATAAAAATATATCGCTATGGAGTATAATTTCAGGGAGATAGAGAAAAAATGGCAGGAAAGATGGGTTGAAAATAAAACCTATCAGGTAACGGAAGACGAATCCAGGAAAAAATTTTATGTATTAAACATGTTTCCTTACCCTTCGGGTGCGGGACTTCACGTAGGTCACCCTCTGGGATATATCGCTTCTGATATTTATGCCCGTTACAAACGTCTGCAAGGCTTTAACGTACTTAACCCAATGGGGTATGACGCTTATGGTTTGCCTGCAGAACAATATGCTATCCAAACCGGTCAGCACCCTGCAATAACTACTGTAAACAACATTAATCGCTACCGCGAACAATTAGATAAAATAGGATTTTCATTCGACTGGAGTAGGGAAGTACGCACCTGCGAACCCGATTATTACAAGTGGACTCAGTGGGCTTTCCAGCAAATGTTCAAGCATTATTATGATAATGATGCCAAAAAAGCTACTCCAATTGCCGATCTTATCAAAAGATTCGAGACTAAAGGAACTGAAGGACTGAACGCTGCATGCGGAGAAGAACTTTCATTTACGGCTGAAGAATGGAAAGCTAAAAGTGATAAAGAACAGCAAACAATCTTATTGAACTATCGTATTGCTTACCTTGGCGATACAATGGTTAACTGGTGCCCTGCACTTGGAACTGTATTGGCTAACGATGAAGTGGTTGATGGTGTATCTGAACGCGGCGGTCACCCGGTAATACAGAAAGTAATGCGTCAGTGGTGCTTACGTGTATCTGCGTATGCTCAACGTTTACTCGACGGACTGGATACTTTAAACTGGACAGATTCACTAAAAGAAACTCAAAAGAACTGGATTGGTAGGAGTGAGGGTGCTGAAATGAAATTCAGCGTAAAGGATTCCGATTTGGAATTCACCATCTTTACCACTCGTGCAGATACTGTTTTCGGTGTTACTTTCATGGTATTGGCTCCTGAAAGCGAATTGGTTGCTCAACTGACTACTGATGAACAAAAAGCAGAAGTTCAGGCTTATCTTGATGCAACAAAGAAAAGAACTGAACGTGAACGTATTGCCGACCGCAGAGTAACAGGTGTATTCTCCGGTTCATACGCTATTAATCCGTTAACCAGAGAAGCAATTCCAGTTTGGATAAGCGATTATGTATTGGCAGGATACGGAACAGGTGCCATCATGGCTGTGCCTGCTCACGATAGCCGCGACTATGCATTTGCAAAACACTTCAATCTGGAAATTCGTCCGTTGATTGAAGGCTGTGATGTTTCGGAAGAAAGTTTCGATGCCAAAGAAGGAATCATGATGAATTCACCTCTTCCAGAACATGCTACTGAAGGAGGATTGGTATTGAATGGCCTTACCATCAAAGAAGCAATTGCAAAGACTAAAGTTTATATCAAAGAAAACAATCTTGGAAAAGTAAAAGTCAACTATCGCCTTCGCGACGCAATTTTCTCTCGTCAGCGTTATTGGGGTGAACCATTCCCTGTATATTACAAAGACGGAATGCCTTATATGCTTGACGAAAGCAAACTTCCGCTGGAACTTCCTGAAGTAGATAAATTCCTTCCAACTGAAACAGGAGAACCACCGCTTGGCCGTGCTAAAAACTGGAAAACAGAAGAAGGATATCAGCTTGAATTAAACACAATGCCTGGTTTTGCAGGTTCAAGTGCTTACTATTTGCGCTACATGGATCCACATAATACTGAAGCTTTGGTTTCTACAAAAGCAAATGCCTACTGGCAGAATGTGGACCTTTACGTAGGTGGAACAGAACATGCAACAGGTCACTTAATCTATTCTCGCTTCTGGAACAAATTCCTTCACGATATTGGTGTATCAATCAAAGAAGAGCCATTCCAGAAATTGATTAATCAGGGAATGATTCAGGGAAGAAGTAACTTTGTTTACAGAATAAAAGATACCAATACTTTCGTTTCACTGAACCTGAAAGACCAGTATGATGTAACTCCTCTGCACGTGGATGTAAACATCGTATCTAATGATATTCTTGATCAGGAAGCTTTCAAGAATTGGCATCCTGAATATAAAACAGCAGAATTTATTCTTGAAGACGGAAAATATATCTGTGGCTGGGCTGTTGAAAAGATGAGTAAATCTATGTTCAACGTGGTTAATCCGGATATGATTGTTGAAAAGTACGGTGCCGATACATTAAGAATGTACGAAATGTTCCTAGGTCCTGTAGAACAATCTAAGCCATGGGATACTAACGGTATTGATGGTGTTCACCGTTTTATCCGTAAATTCTGGGCATTATTCTATAATAAAGCAGGAGAATATATTGTTAAAGATGAAGCTGCTACTAAAGAAGAATTAAAATCTCTTCATAAGTTGATTAAGAAAGTATCGGGCGATATTGAACAATTCTCTTATAACACTTCTGTAAGTGCGTTCATGATTTGTGTAAACGAACTTTCATCATTGAAATGTAACAAGAAAGAGATATTAAGCAATTTAGTTGTTCTTCTGGCTCCATTCGCTCCACACATAAGCGAAGAACTTTGGGAAACTTTAGGAAACGCAACTTCTGTATGCGATGCTCAATGGCCTGAATATAATGAAGATTACCTCAAAGAAGATGTAGTAAACTATACTATTTCTTTCAACGGTAAAGCTCGTTTCAATATGGAATTTGCTGCCGATGCAGATAATAACACTATTCAGGAAACAGTTTTAGCATCAGAAGGTGCTATTAAATGGATTGAAGGTAAACCAATCAAGAAAGTTATTATTGTTCCTAAGAAGATTGTTAATATTGTAGTTTAATATAGCTTATCTATATGGCAAAAATTAATAAAACTGATATCCTGATTGAATTAAAAGACTATCTTTTAATTTCTATGGGAATTATGTGTTATGCAATGGGTTGGGCAGCATTTTTGCTACCTTATCAAATTACAACCGGTGGAGTAACCGGTATTTCTGCAATTATTTATTATGCAACAGGTGTTCAGATTGAAATTACATATTTCATAATCAATGCCTTTCTATTAACAATTGCACTGAAAATTCTAGGCCCTAAGTTTAGTCTGAAAACAATGTATGGAATCTTTTCGCTGACTTTCTTTTTGTGGCTGTTCCAGCATGTAATAGGAAAAATGCAAATTCTGGGTCCCGGACAAGACTTCATGGCATGTGTTATTGGTGCATCATTGTGTGGATTAGGATTAGGAATGGTATTTGTTAATAATGGTAGTACCGGAGGAACAGATATTATTGCAGCAATAGTCCATAAATACAGAGATGTTACTTTTGGAAGAATGATTCTGTATTGTGATATTGTAATCATAACATCTTGCTACTTTGTTTTTTATGACTGGAAGAGGGTTGTATTTGGTTTTACTACATTGATAATAATCAGCTATGTACTGGATTTAATTGTAAACAGTGCCCGACAATCTGTTCAATTCTTTATCTTCTCCAAACATTATGAAGAGATTGCTGAAAGAATTATCCAGGATACGCACAGAGGAGTAACCATTCTTGATGGAACCGGATGGTATAGCAAAAGTCCGGTTAAAGTTGTAGTTGTATTGGCTAAAAAAAGTCAGTCTATCGAAATATTCCGATTAGTAAAAGACATAGATCCAAATGCTTTCGTATCGCAAAGCTCGGTTATTGGAGTATATGGAGAAGGATTTGATCCTCTAAAAGGAAAATAATTAATAATAAACATCAATCATACACTAAATAATATATCAATATGAGTGAATTTGGTGACTGATGAACCTAAAAGTGAGGGATAAGTGATCGATTAATAGCCGATATATTTTATCCCTCACTCTTATATATCCCCCTTTAATAAGGCCTTTCAATAAAATAAGTGATGGATGTGAGGGATGATTTTACTTTTTATTATGAATAGGCAATAATTTCTCTCACTAAAAATTAAAGAAACAAACAAATGAAAAATAAGCTTGTATTTGCTACAAATAATAAACATAAACTGGAAGAAGTTTCGTTTATACTGAAAGATCAGATGGAAATACTTAGTCTGAAAGATATAAACTGCGACGTAGATATACCCGAAACTGCAACTACTTTAGAAGGAAATGCATTACTTAAAGCACAATATATTCATGAAAACTACGGCTTAAACTGTTTTGCAGACGATACCGGTTTAGAAATTGAGGCGCTTAATAATGAACCTGGAGTTTATTCGGCACGTTATGCAGGAGATGATAAAAGTTCTGAAGCTAATATGCTGAAAGTACTTAAAAAGCTGGAAGGAATAGAAAATAGAAAAGCTCAATTTCGCACAGCTGTATCTTTAATCATTAATGATAAAGAATATCTGTTCGAAGGAATCATAAAAGGAAATATAATCAAAGAAAAACGTGGAAATTCAGGCTTTGGTTATGATCCTATTTTTGTTCCGGAAGGATATGATAAGACTTTTGCTGAATTAGGAAACGAAATAAAAAATAAAATTAGTCATCGTGCGTTAGCTATAAATAAGCTATGCAATTTCTTAAAAGAGTATGACTATGAAAAAAATAATTTTTAGTCTTCTATATTTCCTAATAACATCAGTTACATCAGCTCAAATGGCAATAGGAGAGTGGCAAGCTCACCTGGCCTATAATAATGTAACTCAAACTGCACCTGCAGGCAATTTAATATATGCTGTTAGCGATGGTGCTTTGTTTTCTTATAATACAGAAGATCAAAGCATCAGTTTATTTAATAAAGTAAATTTATTAAGTGATACCGGCATCAGTTATATTAAATATAGCAGTATACACAATACTCTTATCATTGTCTATAAAAACTCTAATATAGACCTTCTTACAAACGAAAGTATATATAATATTCCTGACTTCATGAATAAAACCATGAGTCAGGATAAAACACTTAACAGTATAAATATTGTAGGTGACTATGCTTACTTCTCAACTAATTTTGGTATTCTTATTCTAAACCTGAAGAAAAAAGAAATATCCAATACATACGTCTTAAATAAGAAAGTATATTCTTCTGTTGTTAAGGACAATGTAATCTATGCTGCAACAGCAGATGGTTTATACTCCGGTAAACTATCAGATAACTTATTAGATGCTAATAATTGGGTACTTTCTAATGCAATCGCATTTAATCAACTAGCTATATTTGAAAATAAGATTATAGGAAATCAACCAAACAATGGGATATATTCTTTTGATAACAACTCACAGGAATTAACTAATATAATTAGTGGAAACTTCTCATATATGGAAGTTTTCGATAATAAACTTATTGCTGGTAATGGTAACTCAATAGCTATATTTGATCATTACAATTCTATAAAATACATGGATTTAGATGATAATTTCAACCATTTATCTTATACAAAAATCAATGATTTATATTGGGGTAGTAATGGAGATAAAGGTTTGAATGGTTACAAACTAAACAATAATAAATTAGAAAAAACAGTTTCTTCAATCATACCCGAAAGTCCAAAAAGAAACCTTCCATACTATATGACATTTACCAATAACAGATTATTGATATGCGGGGGAGGAATGGATTATGACCGGCTAAATAATCCTGGAACTATAATGATGATGGAGAATAATAAATGGTATAATTTCCAGGAAGAAGGAATTAAAGAAGTCACTGGATTAGATTATAAAGATATAACTTCCGTTATTCAAGATCCTAATAATCCGGAACATCACTTTGCATCTTCTGGAGGAGAAGGAGTATATGAATTTATGAATAGGAAATTCGTTAAGCTTTATAGCATAAACAATAGTACTCTGCAAACTATTTTTCCAAAAGAATCATATAAATTTAATTATGTAAGAACAAACGGATTGCAATATGATAAGAATCACAATTTATGGGTACTGAATTCTTATGTGGATAGTGTTATCAATGTTCTAAAAGACGATGGAAAATGGATTAGTTTTTATCATCCTGAATTGATAGGAAAACCTACTTTCGAAAGAATTATCTTTGATAAAAGAGGCTGGGCATGGATTACTTCTATGAGATATGAACCCGGAGTATTTTGCTTTAATACAAACGGCACTTTAGAAGACACCAGCGATGATAAAACAAAGTTTATAGGTTCCTTTATTAATCAAGATGGAACTAATTTAGGAAGACTTAAAATACTATCTATTGTTGAAGATAAAGATGGGGCAATATGGATAGGAACAGAAAAAGGTCCTATCGTTATATATAATCCTACTAATTTTTTCGATGATGATTTTTATTGTACTCAAATAAAAGTACCCAGAAACGATGGAACTAATCTGGCAGATTTTCTTTTATCAAATGAAAGGATTAATGCTATTTGTGTAGATGGTGGCAATCGAAAATGGATAGGTACTGAAAGTAATGGTATATTTTTATTGAGTGAAGATGGACTTGAAACTATCCATCACTTTACAACTGAGAATAGTCCGTTGTTATCGAATAAGATTCAATCATTAGCATTAAATCCAAAAACAGGAGAGTTATTTATCGGAACAGATCAAGGACTTATTTCTTACATGAGTGATGCCACGGAAGGAGAAAATACCTTCTCTGAAACCGCACATGCATTTCCCAATCCAGTTAAACCTGATTATACCGGCTTAATAACAATTACAGGTCTTATACGTGATAGTAATGTAAAAATAACAGATATAAATGGAAATCTTATTTTTGCTGGAAATTCAGTAGGAGGACAGTTTACCTGGAATGGAAGAAACTCTAAAGGCAAGAAAGTAGCATCAGGTATATATCTTGTTTTAGCTGCAGATGCTGAAGGAAAAGAAGGTATAGCAACTAAAATTCTTATCATTAAATAAAGTATCTAATATTGCTTAACCTTGTACCTACTTTTAGTTGTAACTACATTATTAGTTATATGAATAAAGCGGTGTTGATAACATGTTAATATCAACACCGCTTTATTTAAAATATAAGTTATAGAAAAACTACAAACCTAATTTTTCTGATACCTCAAGCATTCTTTTTATTGGTTTAACTGCTTCTTTTGCTACAGCTTCATCCACTTCAATGGTTGGCCATTCGTATTTCAAGCAATTATAAAGCTTCTCCAGCGTGTTTAAACGCATGAAGTTACATTCGTTACAACCACAGGTACTATCGATTGGAGGAGCAGGGATAAAGTTCTTTTCAGGACATTGCTTACGCATTTCATGAATAATACCTGATTCTGTAGATACAATAAAGTTCTTCTTATCAGATTTAACAGCATATTTAAGTATTGCAGCTGTAGATCCTACAAAATCTGCAAGAGCAAGAACAGCACCTTTACATTCAGGATGAGCTAAAATCAAAGCATCCGGATATTGTTTCTTCAACTCCACAATCTTTTCAACAGAGAATTGTTCATGAACATGACAAGCACCATCCCATAACAACATATTTCTGTTAGTAACTGAATTAATATAATTACCAAGATTTCTGTCAGGACCAAAGATTAATTTTTCGTCTTTTGGGAAACTTTCAACTATTTGTTTTGCATTAGTAGAAGTTACCACAATGTCTGTTACAGCTTTTACAGCAGCTGTGGTATTCACATAAGAAATAACCGTATGGTCTGGATGTTCTTTCACAAACTGTGCAAACTTATCAGCAGGACAGCTATCAGCGAGTGAACAGCCAGCATTTAAGTCGGGTACCAATACTTTCTTATCAGGACAAAGTATCTTTGCTGTTTCGCCCATGAAATGAACTCCACAAAGAACAATTATATCAGCTTCTGTTTTTGCAGCCCATTGAGCAAGAGCCAAACTATCTCCTACGTAATCGGCTATATCTTGTATATCGCCTGTCTGGTAATAGTGAGCCAGAATTACAGCATTCTTTTCTTTTCGTAAAGAATCAATAGCAGCTTTTAAATCTATCGACTTATCGACTGATTCATCTGCAAATCCTTTTTTCAACCATTCTTCTTTATACATTATATTTATATTTTATTTTCTATTCTTTAATTTAAAAATCTAATGTTAGTAATAATAGCCTGTTAATAGTGTTGGTAAATAAATAGCTTTTTATTTGCTTTTAAAGTTGTTAGTCTAGTGAATAAAGTTATTCTGAGTTTATAAACAAGGTAAAATATATTCTTATTGTTGATTATTAGCTATATATAGGAATAATATTATTCTAATTAACTACCTGTTGATAATGTGCAAAGTTAAGAAGTTTAATAGAATTTGTTTCTAAATTCTAGGTAAAAAGATGTTTAAATATGCATATAAACTTTTAGCTAACTTTTTTGGATTGTTTATTCTGAATATTACATAAATGATTTTATGAAATATCCTAGTTTTATTTATAAAAATGTTTTCTCTTAGTTTTGACAGGTTTTAAACGGTTATAAACACCGTATTGTTAATTGTGTTATCTTTGCATCTGAATAAATAATTAATAGTATGCGCAAACTAAAGATTACGGAACTTAACCGAATAAATGTCGATGAATTTAAAGAAGCAAAGAAACTCCCTTTAATAGTAGTTCTGGATGAAATACGTAGTTTACATAATATAGGTTCAGTATTTCGCACTTCTGATGCATTTAGAATAGAATCAATCTATTTGTGTGGAATAACTGCTACTCCTCCACATCCGGAATTACATAAAACAGCTTTGGGAGCAGAATATACTGTTGATTGGAAATACTTCAAGAATACACTGGATGCTGTTAATAAGTTGAAAAGTGATGGATATATTGTTTATTCTATAGAGCAAGCCGAAGGTAGTACTATGTTGAATGATCTTAAATTGGATCAAACCAGGAAATACGCAATTGTTATGGGCAATGAAGTAAAAGGAGTTCAGCAAGAGGTTATTGATAACAGCGATGGTTGTATTGAAATTCCGCAATATGGAACTAAACATTCATTAAATGTATCTGTTACAACAGGTATTGTTATATGGGATTTCTTTAATAAGCTTAAATTTGACCGTTAGCCGCTAAAGTGATAACTCTTTCGGTTAACGAGTCATCATTGATTGCATCATATTCTTTTCTCAAACTCGCTCCGAATAAACTGGCAAAAGTCTGATAGAATCCGGCTTTGAAACTACCCATAAAAGCTTTAATAATTTCATAAGAAGACTGGTTGCATTCCCTGTCAATAAGTTTAATGAGCAGTTTACCCTGTGAATAAGATAATTTCTTGAATTGAGCGGTATACTGTTCTTTCAAACCTTTTTCCACTCTTTTCACATGTGCTTTCCTCTCTTTTTCAGTTGGTAAAGTTTGTAAGTATTCGTATGTTTCAATAATAGTATTATGGATCATTATTGAAAGTGGGAGTACTTTTTTTACGTTATAAACCAATCGGTAATAATCACGCCATTCTTTTTGAGATTTGAATTTTAGCGGAGGATACACATATATATTACGAAGTTGAACGAAAGGAATAGTATCTCCTTGATATACGCAGGCTTCCACCCACTGAACAGCAGGTTTAGTTTCTAAATTCTGAGCTTTTGCGTGAGAAAAGTTCAGTAGTGCGAAACATGCAATGATCCCTATTTTACACTTTCTTTTCACAGCTACAAAATTAGTGCATTAAATTTAAAACCAAATCATTTTTAGATAAATATTTTTGTCTCTGTTTGCACGTATATATAATTTAACTTACCTTCGCGCCCTGTTATATATTTTTTATTAAAAATTATAAATCTAATCTATGAAATACATCTCATTAAGCGCTCTTATATTATTTACAATATTTACTCCGTTTAATACTTGCAAAGCTCTGGATTCTGATCGTTTTATAAATACTCGTGCATACTCTATGGGTAATACTTCATCGGTATTACCTGGTTTTACAAATCCTGCTTCACATGGTTTTCTTTCTTCCCGTTCTTTATCCTTAGAATATATAAACAGGTATGGAATTAAAGAATTATCATCTTTTGCCGGTATAGTTAATTACCCCAATCATTATCTCAATACAGGTTTATATATTTCTAAATATGGATTTGACGCTTATAATGAAACTATGGTTGGCCTCAATTTCTATAAACAGTTATCGAAACTGATATGTTTAGGAGTCAGAATGAATTATTCAGGCATTCATTATTCTGACGATGAACCGGATGTTGCTGCTTTTACAGGTGATATAGGAGTTTTAGTTCGTCCTGCTGATATACTGAACATCTCTTTATTAATAGTAAACCCGTTAAGAACTGAATTAAAAATGGGAGAGGAGATTGCCCAGCTTCCTAACATTCTCACTATGGGAGTAAGTTTTCAACCGGAAGAACTGTTTTTATTAACAGCTGAAATTGAAAAGGATTTCGCTCTTCCTGCTATTTATAAATTTGGAATAGAATATGAACCCATAAAAGAGTTGAGTGTCAGAGCTGGGATGTGGACAAAACCTTTCACACCCAGTTTTGGAGTAGGATTAAATCTACAACCTTTTACTCTTAATATGGCTTTCAGCAAGCATCCTGTCCTTGGTTTTAATTCTTGTTGCGGATTACAATTTAATTTTTAGAGGATGGGATTAAATAATAGAAGAGTATATCTCATAACTCTGTTAATATCTCTGTTTAGTTTGCCGCTTTGTGCCCAGACCGAAACAACATCGGAGTGGGAGGATGTTACTGAACAATTAGCAATGGATAATGATGATGAAGAGAAAGACTGGACAAATAACCTGGAAGATTTGGCTTATTTGAAAGATAATCCTTTAAATCTAAATAAGATAACTAAAGAACAACTGGAATTATTTCCCTTCTTAACCGATCAGCAAATAGAACATTTACTCTATTATCTTTATGTTTCGGGTCCGATGAAGACTATTTATGAGCTGCAGATGGTGGAGGATTTCGATAGACAGACTATCCAGTATCTACTTCCTTTTGTTTATGTTGGCGAGGTTGAAGAGAAAAGTTATTTGTTACGTTGGAAAGATATTCTGAAATACGGAAAACATGAGTTATTAACTCGTTTAGATATTCCTTTATATCGTAAGGAAGGATATCGCAATCACTCTGATAGTTTATTAACAGAGAATGTTAATAAGCAGTTCATAGGTAATTCTTACTACAATAACCTTCGATATGGATTTCATTATAAAGACCTGTTATTCTTAGGGGTTACAGCAGAGAAGGATGCTGGAGAGCCTTTTCTACAATCGGTTAATAACTTAGGATATGATTATTGTTCATTTTACTTTTTGGCACATAATATTGGTAAGTTCAGGACAGTTGCTTTAGGTAATTATCGGTTGAGTTTTGGACAAGGGTTAGTTATTAACAGTGATTGTTCATTAGGTAAAAGTTCTGCTATTGCCACTATAGGATATAAATCTACAGGAATAAAAAAACACTCTTCAACCGATGAGTATAATTACTTTCGGGGAGTGGCTGCTACCTATCAGGAAAATGATTTTTCATTTACCGGTTTTTATTCATACAGGAATTTGGATGGAATAGTAACCAATGGAATTCTTAACTCTATTAAAATAGATGGGTTGCATCGTATTCCACGTGAGATTGAACGGAAGAATGTAGCCAATATTCAATTGATGGGTGGAAATGTTGGTTATTCCCACAAAAATCTGAAGATGGGTTTCACCGGAGCTTATTACTTCTTTGATAAAAACTATATTCCGGATCCAAGACCTTATAATTACTATTATTTAAAAGGAAAGGAATTCTTTAATCTGGGTATGGATTATAAATACAGATGGAACAAAGTTTATTTCTATGGTGAAACGGCAATTGGAAAGGGTGGAGGGATAGCTTCTCTTAACACAGTTAGCTTTTCTCCGTTGGCAGGTTACCAGCTTCTTTTAATGCAAAGATATTATGCAAAAGATTACCGTGCCTTGTATGCCCGTTCTGTTTCCGAAGGAAGCACTGTACAAAACGAAAACGGATATTATTTAGGAATTGAAGCTAAACCTGTAAAATATTGGAAATTTTTTGCTTATGCTGATATCTTTCATTTTCCCTGGTTAAAGTATGGAGTTGATAAACCATCATCTGGTTTTGATGGTTTAATACAGGCAACTTATATGCCTAAAACAAATTTGACAATGCTATTTCGTTATCGTTACAAGGTGAAAGATAAGAATTATACTCCAGATGGATCGGATACAAAAGAGGTGCGTCCGTACATTCAGCAGAAGGCTCGCTATCAGGTGGGCTATTTATTGCAAGATAATTTATCAGTTAAAATGACGTCCGACTGGGTTTGGGTTAATCCTAAAGGAGTAAAACCAAACCATGGATTTATGCTTCTTCAAAACTTCTCTTACAAGCTTAAAGAGCTTCCTCTTCGGTTTGATGTTTATTACGGTATGTTCGATACAAATGATTATGCTGCACGAATAACTTCCTACGAGCGTGGTATGCTTTATGCTTTTTCTATGCCATCTTTCTATGGAAAAGGAGTTCGTTTCGCTGTTAATGCCAGATATGATTTCAATAGAAATCTAATGATTATGGCCAAGTTTGGACAAACAAGATATACCGATAGGGATGAGATTGGTTCGGGGCTGGAAACTATATACGGCAATACAAAATCGGATATCAATCTTCAGTTGCGTTGGAAGTTTTAAATGTAAATAGATTTGTTTCCCATCTTTAACCCTTATCTTTGCATCAACTTTTTAAAAATATATATCATGCCGACTGTTATTTTTCCTTCACCAATTTTCGGCCCTGTTCATTCTCGTCGCCTTGGTGTTTCTTTAGGAATAAATCTTTTGCCTTCCGATGGAAAGGTTTGCTCTTTCGATTGTATTTATTGTGAATGTGGAGTTAACGCTGAACGACGCCCTAATCAGCCCCTGCCTACACGGGAAGAGGTACGTACAGAATTAGAAAAGAAACTAAAAGATATGCAAGCAAACGGCCCATCACCAGATGTGCTTACCTTTGCAGGAAACGGAGAACCTACTGCTCATCCTCATTTTCCGGAAATTATAGATGATACAATTGAATTGCGAAACCGTTATTTCCCCAAAGCTAAAGTGAGTGTACTTAGTAATTCTACATTTATCAATCGTCCGAAGGTTTTTGAAGCACTGATGAAGGTTGACAATAATATATTGAAACTCGATACCGTGAGTGTGGATTATATTAAAATGGTTGATCGTCCGAATGGGAATTATGACTTGGATGCAATTATTGACCGCTTAAAGGCATTTAAAGGCCATGTAATCATTCAAACTATGTTTATGAAAGGAACATGTTATGGCGAAGATGTTAATAACACAGGAGACGAATATGTACTTCCCTGGCTTGAAGTGGTAAAATCAATAGCGCCTTCTCAAGTGATGATCTATACAATTGACAGAGCTACGCCGGATAAATATCTGGTTAAAGCAACTCGTCAGGAACTGAATCGTATTCTTGATTTGCTTAAAAGCAATGGTATTTCTGCCACTGCTTCATATTAAGGAGATTTGCCGTCAATACAAAGCTAATTATTGCCCGGCTTTTTAGATAAAAGTATAGAGTAAAAATGGAAAAGGTGTATAGTATTTATTTACTATACACCTTTTCTAAATTATAATAGCTTAAATTAGCTTAGTTGTTGCGGCTTATTTGCTTAATATCTCTTTAGCTCTGTCTAAAGCAATATTAATGTGGCTACAAATATTCTCTTTTCCTAATAAGTCATTGAAGCCCGATTTTTCAAGAACCGCATGTACCTTTTCGTTTACACCCGAAAGAATGATCTGACTTCCTTCTTTCTTTGACATACGACAAAGGCTTGTAAGGTTATGGATACCGGTAGAATCAATAAATGGAACTTTACGCATACGGATAATACGAATCTTAGCCCTGTCGTCCATCTGAACCATCTGCTCCTCGAACTTATTTGCAATACCAAAGAAGTAAGGACCATTAATTTCATACACCTCAACTCCCTCAGGAATGGTTAAAGGTTCTTCGTTTATGGCAATATCCAGTCCGGCATTTGGGTCTATTTCGTCAGTGATAACCGAAATGTTTGTGGTTTCTGCAACACGTCTCATAAACAATAAGCAAGCGATAACAATTCCTACTTCAATAGCTACTGTCAAATCGAAGATAACAGTGAGAAAGAAAGTAATAAGTAATACAGCAACATCCGATTTTGGGTTTTTCAACAGCTGACGGAATGTTCTCCATTCACTCATGTTATAAGCCACTATTACCAATACTCCCGCAAGACAAGCCATAGGTATATGTTTGGTAAGCGGGCCAAGACAAACTAGGATAAGTAAAAGTACCACAGCATGAATCAATCCCGCTACAGGAGACTTACCACCATTGTTAATATTGGTCATTGTACGTGCAATGGCTCCCGTTGCAGGTATACCACCAAATAATGGAGTTATAAGGTTGGCAGCACCCTGAGCTATTAATTCCTGATTGGAATTATGTTTATCTCCCGTAACACCATCGGCAACTGTTGCTGAAAGTAATGATTCAATAGCACCTAAAACAGCAATTGTTATTGCAGTTGGGAAAAGTGCCTTAATTACTTCCCAAGACATATTAGGAACCTGAGCATGAGGAAGTGAAGCATTGATAGTAAAACGGTCGCCAATAGTTTCTATTGAAGTGATACCTGCATAAGTTTTCAGGATATAAGCCAAAACCGTCATTAAAACAATGGCAACAAGAGATCCTGGAATTTTTTTAGAAAACTTAGGAGTATAAATAATAAGAAGAATACTAAGCAATCCTACAACTGTTGGCCATATACTTATTGTGATGAAATTCTGGAAATATGCAATCCATTTAGAAATAAAGTCGGCAGGAACAATGTGCATTGATAATCCAAATAAATCCTTTATCTGTGTAGTAAAAATAGTCAGTGCAATACCACTGGTAAATCCTACGACAATAGGGTAAGGAATAAATTTAATAATTGTACCTAATTTAAATACTCCCAGCAGTATTAATAAAACTCCGGCCATAATAGTTGCAACAAGCAGCCCTTTTTCACCATATTGTTGGATAATGCCGTAGATAATAACAATAAAAGCTCCTGTAGGTCCACCAATCTGAACTTTACTTCCGCCTAAAAACGAAATAATGAAACCGGCAATAATTGCTGTGATAATACCTTTTTCAGGTGAAACGCCAGAGGCAATACCGAATGCGATAGCCAGAGGAAGAGCAACGATGCCGACAATAATTCCGGCCATTAAATCAGAAAGGAACGCCTCCTTTGAGTAATTTTTCAAAGCATCGAAAAGCTTTGGTCTGAATTCAAATGTTTTCATTGAATATATATGTGTGTATAGTTAATTTCGCTAAATCCTTAACTAATTAAGTAAGAGAGCACAAAAGTATATAAAAAATGTGAATAGGGGGTGTTTTTAAACATATTAATTATTTGTATCAACTTACAATTATTCTTTTATAGATCATTTAAATTACCAGTTTGAATACATTTTATGAATAAAAAAAGTATATTTGTACTTCAACGAAGTATATAATATAATTTACTAATTTAATAAATTCAATTATGGTTAAAAGTATTAAAGGCACACAAACGGAGAAGAACTTAATGCAATCATTTGCTGGTGAATCTCAGGCAAGAATGCGTTACACTTATTTTGCTAGCGCTGCAAAAAAAGAAGGATTTGAGCAAATAGCTGCTATTTTTACTGAAACAGCAGATCAGGAAAAAGAACATGCAAAACGAATGTTTAAGTATCTGGAAGGTGGTATGGTAGAAATCAATGCTAGTTTCCCTGCAGGAGTTATTGGCCGTACAATAGATAATTTACAAGCTGCAGCCGCCGGAGAATATGAAGAATGGTCTTCACTTTATCCTGAATTTGCTGATATTGCTGAGAAAGAAGGTTTTTATGAAATTGCTGCAATGTATCGTAATATCTCTGTTGCAGAAAAAGCTCATGAAGAGAGATATCGTGCTTTCGTGAAGAATATCGAAACTGCTTCAGTTTTTGCTAAAGAAGGAGAAGTGGTATGGCAATGCCGTAATTGTGGTTATATCCATGTTGGAAAAGAAGCTCCTGAAGTTTGCCCTGCTTGTTTACATCCGCAAGCTCATTTTGAGGTTAAGAAAGAAAATTATTAATTCATACTATATGGATTGCAAGAGCCGGATACAATTTGTGTCCGGTTTTTTTTGTTTTACGATGCAATATACATTAAATTTTGATCATATTTTCTTAGAATTTATTATAAATAGAGACTCCTTTTATATTCTTTCTATCTCCTGTTTCTTAGGCTATTTTGAGCCTTAAATTATCTAATAACAAATTATCCCCTTCTAAGCAACATTTAAATACCTTTGCTTAACTAATATACCATTCAGCCTTAACAAAAATTCAACGTTTATAGATCAATATGTCTTAGCTTTGTTTCGAAATCAACTAATTACACTTTTTTAATTAGCTAACCTTATAACTAAGAATATGGATTACTTAAAAAAAATCTTTTCTCTATGGTTAATTCTTCTTTTAACAGCTTTGTTTTCATGCTCTAGCAGTGATCCGGAGGTTAACCCCGAATTAACTGTGGCAAAAGAAGAGCTTACACTTGCCAAAGGAAGCGGAACGACTACGCTCGACATTAAATCGAATGTAGATTGGACAGCTACAAGTTCACAGTCATGGTGCACATTGTCTACTTCTTCGGGTGAAGCCGGAACTAAACAAATTACAGTTGCTGTTACAGAGAATACCACTAATGATAATCGGGAAGCTGTAATTACTGTTGCTGCAGGCTCTCTTTCAAAACAGATAAAAGTAACGCAGGAATTAACTAACTTATTGGTAGTAAAGAAAAGTACGTATGATGTTAGTGTTGATGGCGGTCAGATAACAGTAGAACTGCAAACTACGGCAGCTCATACAGTAACAATTAATCAGGATTGGATTTCTCAGACGGCTACCCGTACTGTAACCAATAAAACAGAAGTGTTTACTATTGCAGCCAATACTTTTTCTTTTTCACGAGTAGGTACTATAACTTTCACAATGGCGGGTTTAACCGAAACTGTTACCGTTAATCAGGTTGCAAAAAATCTCAATATCGCTGCAGATAAAACAGGAATGGAAAGCGATGCTTTTGTTCTTGCAAAAAAAATGTATTTGGGCTGGAATTTAGGAAATGCACTTGAATGTACAGGATCTACTATAACCGGATCTGTGGCAAGCGGTGAAACAGACTGGGGAAACGCTGCAGTTACCAAGGCTATGATTGATGCTGTGAAAGCTACAGGTATTAATGCTGTGAGAATTCCTTGTGCATGGAACAGGTATCTTGAGAGTTCAACAAATTATAAGATAAAGGATTTTTGGCTGGCAAGGGTAAAGCAAGTTGTTGATTATTGTGTTAGCAATGATATGTACGCTATTCTTAATATTCACTGGGATGGCGGATGGCTGGAAAACAATCCTACTTTGGCTAAACAGGCAGAGGTTAATAAAAAGCAGAAGGCTATTTGGGAGCAAATTGCTATATACTTCAGAAATTATGATGAGCATCTTCTTTTTGCCGGTACTAACGAAGTAAATATGGGTAGTAACGGTGGCAATCCCATTCAGGATAATTTCAATGTTCAGATGTCGTACAACCAGACTTTTGTGGATGCTGTTCGCTCTACAGGAGGAAAGAATACTTATCGTAATCTGATTATTCAGGCATTTAATACCAACATTGATCAGGCTGTGTCTAATTTAAAAGTTTCTACTGATAATACTGCCAACAGATTAATGGTTGAAGTTCACTATTATGATCCATGGCAATTCTGTGGATTGGAGAGTGATGCAACCTGGGGCAAGTATTTTGTTCTTTGGGGCGCCGATTTCCATCAGTATGCAACCGGAGAATTAACCGGAAGAGCTGCTACTTTTGGTGAAGAAGACTATGTGAAAGCTCAGTTTGCCAAGATGAAAACAAACTTTGTGGATAAGGGATATCCGGTTATTCTTGGAGAGTTCTCTCCAACTCGCCGTATGTCATTAACGGGAGATGCCTTGACTCATCATCTCGACTCTCGTGCTTATTACGTTAAATACGTAACAGAACAGGCTAAAAACTATGGTATTGTTCCGTTTTATTGGGATAATGGTGGTACCGGCGATAAGGGATGCGGTATATTTAACCGCTCAACAACAGTGGCCGAAGATACAAAAGCACTTAATGGTCTTGTGCAAGGAGCTGCTGCCGGGAAATATCCATTTTAGTTTTTAAAAAAGATTTTGTGTTTAATAAATAGAAGGAAAGTGTTCCTTAATAGATTAGTTATTATTAGTTGATTAGTAGTGTGAAAGCTGACTTAGTTTTTTTCTGGACAGAACGAAACTAGGCAGCTTTCCCTTTTTTATTTTGCGTTTCTTACTATTTCGAGCATCACTTTTTCTTCATTTTCCCAGCAATATTCTTTAGAAAGTTCTTTTAACCGAGCTTTATCTTCCGGTTTATCCTGCCATTCTTTTAGCATTTCAAGAATAACTTTAGCCAGATATTCCGGTTCGTAATGAGAGATTAGTCTACCCGTTTGGTGTGTTTCAACAATGCGAGCAATTTCGGGGAAATTAGATGCAAGAACAGGTACGCCATACTTCATATAATCGAATATGCGATTGGGAAGGGAATAGTAATAACTTAACCCCATATTCTCTAAAAGAACAAAACCTAAGTCGGCTTTCTCGGTGTATTGACTAAGTTCTTCAAAAGGAAGCCGTCCGGTGAAAATAACTCTTTCTTCCAATTGTTTTTCCTTGGTAAGTGTTTTCATTTCCTGCAGTAAATCTCCGTCACCACAAATGCAAAGTATGCAATTATCAAGATAGGGCATGGCATTGATAAGCCAGTCCACTCCGCGACCTACGTTTATAGCCCCCTGATAGAGCAGTAGTTTTTTCCCTTCGAGCGGAGGTAAAAGACTTATTCTTTTTCTTTCGGCACTATTTATAGATGATGGAGCAGTATCTTTATTGGGAATGTTACGAACAATCCCCATTGTGATGCCGTATTTCTGCTTATAATGTTCAGCAATAGATTGGCATACGGTATAGGAATTCTTTAGGTGAGGGAAGAAGACGTCTTCAATCTTTTCCCAGACTCTTTTTACTCTTGGGCGGTTTGCCAGCTCAGGAACTTCGGGAAACAGCTCGTGCGCATCGAAAACCAACGGAACTCTGCATAGCTTAGCGGCAATAAAATTGGCGGGTAGTGCATCGGTATCGTTGCACAGCAGGATATCTTTGCGCTTAAAGAGTAATACAAACAGCAGACGCAGGTTATATTCCAGATAGAAGATGAATTTTTTCCTGAAAAACAGGTTGAAGCGGTAGGTCTGATAGGGGCGATCTAATGGTTTAAGCTCTTTTTTTATACAACCAATCAACAGTACATCATATCCGTTTCGTTGCAACGAAGCCGAAACCTTACCAACTCTCTGATCGGTAACCAGGTCGTTAGAGACAGATATAAGGACTCTTTTGGCAATGTTTCGAGGCATGTTATTAGATTCTTGTACAAAAGATTGTTTTCTTTTGTACAGAACAATTAATTCTTCTGTACAAAAGAATTAATTGTTCTGTACAAGGATTTATTCTTTATTCGCCAGGTTTTTAGAAAACTATTCCGTTTGTTATAAAAACAGGGCGAAGTTTATGCCAGCTTACTTTTTTGCGTGCGGATAGTCAATTGTATAATGCAATCCGCGGCTTTCTTTGCGTTCTATTGCCTGACGCATGATGAGATAACCAGTATTCACCATGTTTCTAAGCTCACATATTTCTTTGGATGCTTTTGAACGTTTAAACAGGCTTTCTGTTTCTTCGTAAATAATATCCAGGCGGTCCCATGCACGTTTTAAGCGGAGATCCGAACGAACAATGCCCACGTAAGTACTCATAATCTGCCCCACTTCTTTGGCGCTTTGAGTAATAAGTACCATTTCTTCGGGAGAGCGGGTTCCTTCATCGTTCCATTCTGGAATATTTTCGTTATAAGTATATTGATCGATGGTGCTTAAACTGTGTTTAGCTGCTGCGTCGGCATAAACCACTGCTTCAATAAGTGAGTTCGATGCAAGGCGGTTACCACCATGCAAGCCTGTGCAGGAACATTCTCCAACGGCATAAAGTCTTTCTATTGAAGAGCAGGCATCAAGATCCACCTTTATACCACCGCAAAGGTAGTGGGCTGCCGGAGCAACAGGTATATAATCTTTAGTAATGTCAATGCCCAGACTGAGACATTTCTCGTATATATTTGGGAAGTGCTTTTTAGTTTCTTCCGGATCTTTGTGAGTTACATCCAGATAAACATGCTCGTCACCACGGTTTTTCATTTCATTGTCTATAGCTCTTGCCACGATATCACGTGGAGCAAGCGAAAGACGTTCGTCATACTTCTGCATGAATTCTTTTCCGTCCATGGTTCGAAGTACACCTCCGTAACCTCTCATTGCCTCAGTAATAAGGAATGACGGGCGGTCTCCCGGATGATAAAGCGCTGTTGGGTGAAATTGTACGAATTCCATATCCTTAACCGTTCCTTTTGCACGGTAAACCATAGCAATTCCGTCTCCGGTTGCTACCAATGGATTAGTAGTAGTCTGGTAAACAGCTCCTACACCTCCTGTTGCCATCAAAGTAACTTTTGCCAGATAAGTATCAACCTTTCCGGTTTTCGGATCTAAAATATAAGCTCCGTAGCATTTAATATCAGGAGTCTGGCGGGTAACCGTAACTCCCAGGTGATGCTGAGTTAGAATTTCAATTGCGAAATGATTTTCAAAGATTGTGATGTTAGGATGTTGCTTTACAGCCTGGATAAGACTATCCTGAATTTCGGCTCCTGTATTGTCTTTGTGGTGCAGAATACGGAATTCAGAGTGACCGCCTTCTTTGTGCAAGTCAAAATCTCCCTTTTCAGTTTTATCGAAATCTACTCCCCAGCTGATAAGTTCATTGATTTGAGCGGGAGCCTCTCTAACTACTTTTTCAACTGCCGCCCGGTCACTAATCCAATCGCCGGCAATCATCGTATCTTCAATATGTTTCTCGAAATTGTCTACTAGTGTGTTTGTAACGGAAGCAACTCCTCCCTGAGCGAAATAGGTGTTTGCTTCTTCTAAAGTGGTCTTGCAAATAAGTGCGACCTTTCCTTTATGTGCCACTTTCAGGGCAAAACTCATACCGGCAATACCTGAACCGATTACTAAGAAATCAAACTTCTTAATCATAATTGTATATGTTTAGAGAACACAAAGCTACGAAATAACTTTTTTAATTGTACTTTTCCCGCTCAATAATTAATAAAATTAGTAAATTGCGGCTCGGATAATTGACAATATATATAATGAGTATAGTTATGAATAAAGTATTTACAGCAAGGGTTATTTGGTATCATTATATCTATTTTGTACTTTTATCAGGATTAGCTATTTCCTTTTTTATGGATAATTTTCTTAGTTTAGGAGTACTGTTTATTTCGTGGCTCATCTATATGCTTGAAAAAACATTTCATACACAATATACAATAACTCCAGAACGAACTCTTATTATTTCTCAAGGCAAATTCTTTAAAAACAGAACTATAGCAATTGATGAAATTGAATCTATTGACGAATTTTATAAATTAAAGCTTGCTGGTATTTCCGTTACAGAATTTATATTGATAAAACACAAAAAAGAATACTATTCTCTGCTTCCTGCAAAGGAAAAGAAGGCGGAGTTATTTCAGTTACTGACAAATAAAGAATAAATTAACCATTACCGATCAACTACTATGAAATACGATGTTGCTATTATTGGAGGAGGTCCGGCAGGATATACAGCTGCCGAACTTGCCGGAAAGGAAGGATTGAACGTAGTCCTTTTTGAGAAACAAAACTTAGGTGGCGTATGCCTTAACGAAGGTTGTATTCCTACCAAGACATTACTGTATTCGGCTAAAGTTTACGATTATGCGCGTCATGCATCAAAGTATGGCGTAACTGTTCCTGAATCTTCTTTCGACTTGAGTAAGATTATCGCCCGGAAGTCTAAGGTGGTGCGTAAACTGGTGCTTGGAGTAAAATCAAAACTCACAACCAATAATGTTACCATTATAACCGGTGAAGCAAAAGTAATTAATAAAAGCACGGTTCAATGCAATGACGAGACTTACGAATGCAGTAATCTGATTCTTTGTACAGGTTCCGAAACATTTATTCCTCCTATTCCGGGAGTGGATCAGATAAACTTCTGGACTCACCGGGATGCCCTCGATAATAAAGAACTTCCCGCTTCTTTAGCTATCGTGGGTGGTGGTGTAATAGGAATGGAATTTGCATCTTTCTTCAATAGTCTGGGAGTAGAAGTTACTGTTATTGAGATGCTCGATGAGATTCTGGGTGGAATGGATAAAGAACTTTCTGCTTTACTTCGGGCTGATTATGCAAAGAAAGGGATTAAGTTCCTTATTAGTACAAAAGTGCTGGCATTTGAGAATGCAGGGAATGGGACAACTGTTATCTTTGAGAATCAGGAAGGCAAAGGAAGTATTACAGCCGAAAAGATTTTAATGAGTGTGGGTCGCCGACCTGTTACTGAAGGCTTCGGTTTGGATAATCTTCCCCTCGAAAGAACTGAACGCAGATGCATTAAAGTTGACGAATACATGCAATCTTCTGTAGAAAGTGTTTATGTTTGCGGTGATTTAACAGGATTTTCTCTTCTTGCTCACACAGCCGTTCGGGAAGCAGAAGTTGCTGTTCATCATATTCTTGGGAAACAAGATAAAATGAGTTATCGTGCAATTCCCGGTGTGGTTTATACCAATCCGGAAATAGCAGGAGTGGGACAAACAGAAGAGAGTCTGCAATCGGCAGGTATTGCATATAAATCTATTAAACTCCCAATGGCATTCTCCGGCAGATTTGTTGCCGAAAATGAAGGAGTAAACGGAATGTGCAAAATGCTGATTGGTGAAGACGGCACTGTTCTTGGTGTTCATGTTTATGGTAATCCTGCATCTGAGATTATAACTCTTGCAGTGATGGCTGTTGAATTGGGATTAAAAACGGAGGAATGGAAACGTTTTGTTTTTCCACATCCTACTGTTGGCGAAATATTTAAGGAGGCTTTATAATGAAACGTACTTTTTCCATATTGTTTTTTGTGTTCTTTTGTCAAGTACTAGTCTTTGCACAGCCCGAGCTGAAGGCAAAACTCGATAAACTTTTGGAAGAAGATTTTTTAAAAACGTCTGAAGTCGGTATTTCTGTTTACGATCTTACAGATGGCAAGTCCCTTTATACTTATCAGGAAAATAAACTTTATCGTCCGGCTTCCATTCAAAAACTGATTACGGCAATAACCGGACTTTCAGTTCTTGGTCCGGACCATTTCTTTTCTACAACGTTTTACCATACCGGTAAAATAAGAGATGGAGTTTTATATGGCGACCTTTATTTGGTAGGCGGACTTGATTCAGAGTTTATTGATCCCAGTATGAACGGGCTGCTGAGAATGCTAAGTCAGTCGGGGATAAAAGCAGTATCCGGTAAGTTTATTGCAGATGTTTCAATGACCGACTCTCTATACTGGGGTGCAGGCTGGTCGTGGGATGATGCACCCTATTCTTTTCAGCCCGAAATATCTCCTTTAATGCTTCAGAAAGGATATGTTGAGATCTTAGCTAAACCTGGGAAAAAGGGGGAACCTGCAGAGTTAGTCTGTACTCCGGCTTCCTCATATTATACAATTAAAAATCAAACGTTAAGTGACAATCCAGAAAAAGAAGAGCTTAATGCTTCTCGGAATTGGATGGAAAAGGAGAATAATATTCTGGTTACGGGAAATGTACAGTCCGCCAAACGTTTACGAATAACTGTATCTAACTCTGCCAATTTTTTTATGCATACCTTCATGGAAAGAGCAAAGGAGAAAGGAATTCAACTTCCCAACTATGTATATGGCGAACTTCCTAAGGATTCATCAGCGGTATTCTTTGCCCGACTTTCTCATCCCTTTAGTCTGGTTCTTCAACGTGCCATGAAGAATAGTGATAACCTTTCTGCCGAAGCTATTCTTTATAACACTGTAGCGAAGGAATCAGGTAAAAAGCATCTGAGCCGCGAAGATGGAGTGAAAGTAATTCAAAGAGTTATTTCAGAACTAGGGCTCAACCCCAAGGATTATAATCTGGTTGATGGTTGTGGAGTTTCTTTATATAATTATGTTTCTCCTGAATTGCTGGTTGCCTATCTTAGATATGCCTATTCACAGAAACCGATTTTTGATGAATTGTACCCTGCTCTACCAATTGCCGGAGTAGATGGAACACTCGGCGGACGAATGAAAGAAGGCAAAGCATATAAAAATGTGCATGCTAAAACCGGATCGGTAACCGGTGTAAGTTCATTGGCTGGTTATGCAACAGCATCCAACGGTCATATAATTGCTTTCTCTGTTATTAATCAGAATGTTATGTCAAGCGCTAAAGCAAGAGCATTTCAGGATAAAGTCTGTGAATTGCTTTGTGAGTAGAAACAATCTCCTGAAATGAAAGAAGCGTTTTTATTTTGTTGAAAACCTAAGGGATAAAATGGGGTTGTCCAAACAGTAGGATAACGCTTTTCTATAAGTATGAAAAACTCTAAAATAGAGAGAATAATTGTAGTATTTCCAAGCTTTTTATATGTAATCTATTATTGATTAGAGTTCTAATGTTTTACATAATTAATTTATTATCCTAAATGGTTCTATATGAATCGGATACTCATAATAGATTAACTGTATAAATAGCTTTTTTCACTTTGCGAGAGTTTTTTATTGGTTTAATATGTAATATTATATAAAAAGAACCGAAATTTAGTTCTTTTTTATCCCCCTATATAGTGCTTAAAATCAATCATGAAACACTTTTTAACTCGTACTTTCTATTTTTCAGAGAAACTATAAAGGAAGTTTTCTGACAATCCGTTTTACTTTTTAAGCTAATTGGTTGATTATAAGCCGCGGGCTTTTTTATTTCACCCCCTATAAAGCAGAATTCAAGTTATAAACGCAACTCTCTCCTATGTTTTTTAAGTGTATTAATAAACTCGATTGGAGTATAATATTCCAACCTTTTTCTTGGTCTTGAATTAATTAAATCTTCGACAGTTTCTACTTGTTGTTCAGTCACTTCACTAAAGTCTGTCCCCTTAGGAAAGTATTGCCTTACTAATCCATTTATATTTTCATTTGCTCCTCTCTCCCAAGAATGATAGGGTCTGGCAAAATAGAAATTAATTCTCAATTTCGTCTCTATTTTTTTATGAAAAGCAAACTCAAATCCATTATCTGAGGTTATAGTGAAGATTTTCCCTTTAAATGATGTTAAACATTTAATAGTTGTATCTGCCATAGTTTTGGGATCACGCCCTTTAAGTTTACGTATCCATAAGCGTCCGGTTAGTCTGTCGTTAATAGTCATTAATGCACTCTTCCTATTCTTACCAATAATAGAGTCTATTTCAAGATCACCAAAGCGTTTACGTTCCTCAACGATGGAAGGTCTTTGATCAATACTTTTGCGATTTTGCAAAATACCTCTATTGTTGTATTCGGAACCACGTTTTTTATTTTTTCGACCTTTCCGACGTAGATATTTATAAAGATCTCCTTTCTGACGTTTATCTTTCCAAATCCACTGATAAAGCCTTTCATGAGAAACCATGGGAATTAATTGTAATTTGCATCGGCCAGAGATTTGTTCCGGACTATAATTAAATTCTATTAGCAGATGCTTTGCAAGATCCTTCATGTCTTGGGTAAAGACTACTTTCCGATGGCGACATTTCTTTCTTAAGTCAGCTTTCTTTTGAGCGGCACGGGGCATGTACTGATGCCAGGAACCGTAAGAATTACGGGCAATTTCACGGCTAATGGTACTTTTATTAACTCTTACCAGAGAGGCTATCTCACTTTTGTTTTTTCCACTGTGAAGATATGCAGAAATTTCATATCTTTGTTCTTGGGTTAAATGTTTCATCTTGTAACTGATTTTGTAGGAGATTGAGGGAACAAGATAATTATTTTATCCCATCAGAGAAAGGTGGAAGATAAACATCTTCCCCTTCTCTGAAAAAATATTCAATCTAAAATTCCATCAGTTGCATTTAACACTTGAATTTAGGAAATACAGAAAAAAGAAGAATAATTCCGCGCAAATAAAAAGGGCACCCTTTTGGGGTACCCTCATAAATATAAATCGTTTAAATACTATTCGTAATCAGCCCAGTTTACAGCTTTCATATCTCCCTTCTTTGCCAATGCAACGTGGAATGCAAGAGCTGCATCAATACGGTGAGGAGTATGTCCCTTATGTCCTTCTCCGGCAAATTTAAGATAATCCCAAAGAAGTTGTTTGTAATCAGGATGAACGCAGTTTTCAATGATTGCCTCTGCTTTTTGAATAGGGCTCTTACCTCTCAGGTCGGCTACTCCTAACTCAGTGATAATAATGTTAACAGAGTGTTCGCTGTGATCACAATGAGATACCATTGGAACAATAGCACTGATGTTTCCTCCTTTGGCAACAGATGGACAAGTAAAGATAGACATATAAGCATTGCGGGTAAAGTCTCCCGAACCACCAATACCATTCATCATCTTCGTTCCGCCAATATGAGTAGAGTTAACGTTTCCATAAATATCTACTTCAATTGCAGTATTTATACTGATAACTCCCAGACGGCGTATAATTTCCGGATTATTGGAAATCTCAGCAGGACGCATAACTATCTTATCCTTGAAGAAATCGATATTATTATAAATGGTTTGCAAGCATTCATCTGTTAATGTTAATGAGCAGCAACTTCCGAATTTAATTCTTCCTTGCAACATTAAGTCGATAACAGAATCCTGAATAACTTCAGTGTACATCTCGAATGCAGGTACATCCATATCTTTTCCCAATGCTCCTAAAACTGCATTAGCTACATTACCTACACCCGATTGAAGTGGAAGGAAAGTAGAAGGAATACGTCCGGCTTTCAATTCTTTTGCAAGGAAAGCTGCTACGTTATTTCCAATTTGAGTAGTTATTTCATCGGCAGGGTCAAAACCACGTGCTTCATCAGGAACATTCGTTTTAACAATACCAACTATTTTTGCAGGATCTACTTGTACATAAGGAAGACCGATGCGGGTTGATGGTGTATATACAGCCAGTTCTTTTCTGTAAGGAGGATCCAAAGGTTCATACATATCGTGCATACCTATCAGTCCTTTGCTATGATGGCTGTTTAGTTCAATAAGAATTTTATCGGCTAAGCGGCAATATGTAGGAACATTTCCACCGGCTGTAGTCACATATATTTTCCCATCTTCAGTTACTTCACAAGCTTCAATAATAGCTACATTTACTTTTCCCATGAATCCGTAACGAACCTGTTGCGCCATTTCAGAAAGATGAAGATCCTGATAATCTATCTCTCCAATATTGATGGCGTTTCTCATAGATTTGTTTGTTTGATATGGAGCACGGAACTTAATTGCTTTGGCTCTCGTTAGTGCACCATCAAGAGAATCTCCTGAAGATGCTCCTGTAAGTACTCCAATACTAAAAGGATTTCCTTTTTCATGCTCGGCTATCGCTCTTTCTGCAATAGCAGCTGGTATAGCTTTAGGTGCACCTGCAGGTGTAAATCCACTGAATCCAACGTTATCTCCATCTTTAACGAAGCTGGCAGCTTCTTCTGCGGTAATAAACTTTAATGACATAATCTTCAATAGTATAATTTCAAGTTAAATTAAATTTTTTAGTACTTTCTTTGAATTATTTCTGAATAGATAATAGCCCGACGCACATCTTCTATTGTATTAAGCTGGATGTCGGGAGCATTTTCTAGTATTTCATTCTTTAGAGAAATATCTTTTTTATCTTTATGGTCTGCAGTTGCAGTTTGTTTGTTTGCAGTTGAAAGATCCACATTTTTCGGAGATGGATGAATAGATACATTTACAGGTTCCTGCTTTAACGGACTAACCTTAGTCTCGTCAGCTTCGAACCATTTTTCCCAGTTATCTAAAATAGTATTTCCTTTTTTATTTTCCGGTTCTGAAGGAACTACTGTAGGTTTCTTATTATTTTTATCATTATCTGCCTTCTCCTGTGTACGGATTTTGCTTACTATTGCTGCAATAACTGCAACAACAACAATTATGTATTGAAGAAAATCATCCATGATTATATTTAAATTTAGTTTTCAAAGATATGAATTTAAATTGATAGTATTACAGAAATCGTTCTAAAAAACAGTCTTTTTAAGAGTTGTGTTTCTTAGTGTTTATTACAATATTAACTAATTAATACTTTGGTAGTTAATTGTTCTGTTAACTAATTTTCCCGACTAATATCTAGAATATGTAAATGAGGATTTTATATAATTCTTTTTAAGAATTCCTTATAAATGTAAGTTTATGCATTTTTTTTAAGTGCCGCACTACGTAATTGCTTTAGAAGACGTATCTTTGCGTCCAAATTTTAAATTGTAAGATTATGAATGAAGTAACAGGAGCAGACTTTAAATCTGCAACTGATTTTGAGAACAAAAAATTGTTTATCGAAACGTATGGCTGCCAGATGAATGTGGCAGATAGCGAAGTAATTGCGTCTGTAATGAAGATGGCAGGATACAATGCGTGTGAAACCTTGGAAGAAGCAGATGCTGTTTTTATGAATACTTGTTCAATTCGTGATAACGCTGAACAAAAGATTCTGAATCGTCTGGAGTTCTTTTATTCATTAAAGAAGAAAAAGAAACATCTTATTGTTGGTGTATTAGGCTGTATGGCGGAAAGAGTTAAAGATGATTTGATAGAAAATCATCATGTTGATCTTGTTGTTGGTCCGGATGCCTATTTAACTTTACCCGAACTTATCGCTTCTGTAGAAACAGGTGAAAAAGCCATGAATGTAGAACTTTCTACTACTGAAACTTACCGCGATGTAATTCCTTCACGTATTTGTGGTAATCATATTTCAGGATTTGTTTCGATTATGCGTGGTTGCAATAATTTCTGCACTTATTGTATTGTTCCTTATACCCGTGGACGTGAGCGTAGCAGGGATGTAGAAAGTATTCTTAATGAGGTGCGCGATTTAGCAGCAAAAGGTTATAAAGAAGTTACATTACTGGGACAGAATGTAAATTCGTACTGCTTTGAAAAAGATGGTGAAACCATTACTTTCCCTACGCTTCTTCGTACCGTGGCTGAAGCAGTTCCAACTATGCGTGTACGTTTCACTACTTCTCATCCAAAGGATATGAGTGATGAAACCTTGGAAGTAATTGCCCAGGTGCCAAATGTATGTAAACACATTCATTTACCGGTACAAAGTGGAAGCTCAAGAATTTTGAAGCTCATGAACCGGAAATATAACCGTGAGTGGTACCTGGAAAGAGTCGCTGCAATAAAGAGAATTATCCCTGATTGTGGATTGTCTACCGATATATTCTCTGGTTTCCATTCTGAAACAGAAGAAGATCATCAGGAGTCTCTTTCGTTAATGAGAGAATGTGCTTATGATTCTGCTTTCATGTTTAAATATTCAGAACGACCAGGAACTTATGCTTCTAAAAATTTAGAAGACAATGTGCCTGAAGAAGTAAAGGTGGCCCGATTGAATGAGATTATAGAATTACAGAATCAACTATCGGCAGAAAGTAATAAGCGTTGTATTGGCAAAACTTATGAAGTCTTGGTAGAAGGTGTTTCTAAACGTTCTCGTGAACAGCTTGTTGGTAGAACAGAACAGAACCGTGTGGTTGTATTTGACAGAGGAAATCATAGAATTGGTGATTTTGTTAAAGTTACAATCAATGAAGCAAGCTCTGCTACCCTTAAAGGTGTTCTGGCTGAATAATTCATATTTACTAGAATAATAGTATAATATAAACCGGTAATCAATTGCTTATAAAAAAGCATTGATTGCCGGTTCTTTTTGTTTACCCTAAAAATACTTTATGGATATTTGTTCTGCTCTTACTTTCTTACAGAAGAAAATTAAGAAATAGGGTAATGTGGTTCAATTATTAATAAACGTGAGATTTCAAAGCTAATTCATTGTATTATTGGCAATAATTCCTAACTTTGCGCAGTTATAAATAGTAGGGATTACTTATGAGTCCAATGAATTTTACTCACATTCTGACACAAGCTGTTGATGAGCTTTCGGAAAGCGAATCATATAAAGGATTGATGCATCAGCATAAAGATGGAGAACCACTTCCTTCTGCCAAGATTCTTCAAGATATTATAGAGCTTTCGCGTGCGATTCTTTTTCCAGGTTATTTTGGAAACTCAACGGTGAATAGCCGCACTATCAATTATCACATAGGAGTAAATATTGAAAAGCTTTTTGGTTTGCTTACAAAGCAAATAATGGCTGGTTTATGTTTTGGTGCTTCAGAAGAATGTACAGAGGATACTGAATCTAAACAGGCAAAAGCTGCAGATTTAGCTGCTAAGCTTATTGGACTATTCCCTCAGTTACGCCGTACTTTGGCAACTGATGTTGAAGCTGCGTATAATGGAGATCCTGCAGCACAAAGCTTTGGAGAAGTAATTTGCTGCTATCCTGCTATTAAAGCCATTACAAATTACAGAATCGCTCATGAATTGTTGAAACTTGGAGTTCCTTTAATTCCTCGTATCATTACAGAAATGGCTCATTCTGAAACAGGAATTGATATACATCCCGGAGCGCAGATTGGATCTTATTTTACTATAGACCACGGAACGGGTGTTGTAATTGGTGCAACCAGTATCATTGGCAATAATGTAAAGCTCTATCAGGGTGTAACTCTTGGTGCTAAAAGCTTCCCACTCGATAATGATGGTAATCCTATCAAAGGAATTCCACGTCATCCAATTCTTGAAGATGATGTTATTGTATACTCTAACGCTACTATTCTGGGACGTATAATTGTTGGAAAAGGTGCAACTGTTGGAGGTAATATATGGGTAACTGAAGATGTTCCGCCGGGAGCAAGACTGGTACAAACAAAAGCAAAAAAATAAATTTTAAAAATAATATATGCAATTTGAACTTATAGCAAAAACTTTCCAAGGGCTGGAAGAAGTCTTAGCTGAAGAATTAACTAATTTAGGAGCAAATGATGTACAGATTGGCAGACGTATGGTCTCCTTCTCTGGTGATAAAGAAATGATGTATCGTGCAAATTTTTGTTTGCGTACAGCGATTCGTATTTTAAAACCTATCAAACACTTTAACGCTAAGGATGCTGATGAGGTATACAATCAGATTAAAAAAATTAATTGGGAAGAGTACCTTGATGCAGATAAAACTTTTGCTGTAGATGCAGTTGTTTTTAGCGAAGAGTTTCGTCATTCAAAGTTTGTAGCGTACAAAGTAAAAGATGCTATTGTAGACTATTTCAAAGATTTAAATGGCAAACGCCCTTCCGTACGTATTAACAAGCCTGATGTTCTTTTGAATATTCATATTGCACAAAATAAATGTACCCTTTCATTAGACTCTTCTGGTGAATCTCTTCATCGTAGAGGTTATCGTCAGGAAGCTGTTGAAGCTCCATTAAACGAAGTGCTTGCAGCGGGAATGATTTTGATGACAGGCTGGCATGGACAATGTGATTTAATTGACCCAATGTGTGGATCAGGAACTATTCCTATTGAAGCTGCACTTATTGCCCGTAATATTGCACCGGGTGTTTTCCGCAAAGAATTTGCATTCGAAAGATGGAAAGACTTTGATCAGGAAATGTTTGATAATATCTATAATGATGATTCTCAGGAGCGTGAGTTCGATCATAAAATATTTGGTTACGATAATAACCCTCAGGCACACGAGATTGCAATCAATAATGTAAAGGCTGCAGGTTTGTCTAAGGAAATTATTTTGAAATTACAGCCTTTCCAACAATTTGAAAAGCCAAAGGAAAAATCGGTTATAGTTATGAATCCTCCTTATGGTGAACGTATCTCTACTCGTGATTTATTGGGATTGTATCAAATGATTGGCGAACGCCTGAAACATGCCTTTACTGATCAGGACGCATGGATTTTAAGTTATCGTGAAGAATGTTTTGATCAGATTGGATTGAAGCCATCTCGCAAAATTCCACTTTTCAATGGATCTTTGGAATGTGAATTCCGCAAATACCAGATCTTTGGAGGAAAATATAAAGATTTCAAGAAAGAAAAAGCATATTAAAGATGAAAAAATTAATGATGGCCTTGGGTGCAACATTGTTTTTATCTGCTGGAACTATGGCTCAGAATTTGAAAGAATTCACTATAGATGATTTAATTCCGGGAGGTGCTACTTATGCTCAGCATCTTCCTGAGAATATTTATGGTTTGCAATGGTGGGGTGATATTTGTATAAAGCCGGATATAGATAAACTTGTTTCTATTGATCCTGCCAACAAAATGAAAGAAACCACGATCGTAACCCTGGAACAGGTTAATAAGTTGTTAGGAGATCAGAAGCTAGGAAAGATCAGTCATTTTTATTCAGTTTCTTTTCCCTTTCCTGAAAAGAAAATCATGAAAATTGATTTGCCCCAGAAGAGTGTTTTTTATGATTTTGGGATGCAGAAAATAACTAATGTTATTAATGTAAAAGAGAAAGCTGCGAATAACGATTATTGCAAAGAAAATAATGCAGTAGCTTATACCATTGATAATAACCTCTATATTGCTGATTCAAAAGGACAGAATATCCAGATTACTCATGAACCAAAAGGCGTTGTTTGTGGACAAAGCGTTCACCGTAATGAGTTTGGAATTTCAAAAGGTACTTTCTGGTCACCAAAAGGAAATTTATTAGCTTTCTACAGAATGGATGAACGGATGGTTGCCGATTATCCTTTTGTAGATATAGATACACGTATTGCTACAGTGAAACCTGGAAAATATCCAATGGCGGGAATGACTAGTCAAGAAGTGACTATTGGAATATATAATGTAGCTACAGGAAAGACTATATATCTCAATGCTGGCAATCCTAAAGATCGTTATTTTACCAATATAGCTTGGAGTCCGGATGAAAAGACTCTTTATTATATTGAATTAAATCGTGATCAGAATCACTCTCAACTTTTCTCTTATAATGTAGAAAGTGGAAATAAGGAAAAGATGCTGATTGAAGAGAGTAGTCCGAAATATGTAGAACCTCAGCATCCTATATTATTTCTAAAAGGGGATAATACTAAGTTTATTTATCAAAGTCAGAGAGATGGCTTTAATCATTTATACTTATATAATATAGATTGTAAACTTATAAAGCAGTTGACTAAAGGCAATTGGTTAGTGAAGGATATTCTTGGATTTGATGCAAAAGGAGACAATATTTATATTTCATCAACCGAAGCAAGTCCATTGGAAGCTCAAACATATAAAGTTAATCTGAAAACAGGTAAACGTACGAGAATTACTCCGGCTGCCGGAACTCATACAACACTGCTTTCGGCTTCGGGAAAATATGTAATCGATAGATATGTATCTACCACTACACCTCGTTGTATTGATCTTATTGATGTAACTAAAGGAAAGGTGAATAATTTGCTTACAGCAAGTAATCCTTATGATGGATACAAAACTCCAACTATTGAGATGGGAACAATCAAGGCTGATGATGGGGTAACCGATCTTTATTATCGCTTGATAAAACCTGTTGATTTTGATCCATCAAAGAAATATCCAACCGTTATTTATGTATATGGTGGTCCTCATGCTCAGGTCGTAAACAACACTTGGCTTGGTGGAGCGCGTGGCTGGGAAATCTATATGGCAAGCAAAGGCTATGTGATGTTCAGCATAGATAATCACGGAAGCGAAAATCGTGGTCTGGAATTTGAACAGGCAACTTTCCGTCACTTAGGTGTAGTAGAAGCTAAAGATCAGATGAAAGGTGTTGAATTTCTGAAGACTCTTCCATTTGTTGATGCAAATAGAATTGGAGTTCACGGATGGAGCTTTGGTGGATTTATGACAACGAATCTAATGTTACGTTATCCGGATACATTCAAGGTTGGCGTAGCAGGTGGACCTGTTATTGACTGGAGTTATTATGAAGTAATGTATGGTGAACGTTATATGGATACACCGGAAACAAATCCGGAAGGTTACAAAGATTCTAATATGAAACTCAAGGCAGGTAACCTGAAAGGACATCTGTTGGTAATTCATGGAGGAGTAGATCCTACTTGTGTTCCTCAGCATACTTATTCTTTTATGAAAGCTTGCATTGAAGCTGGCACTTATCCGGATTTATTTATCTATCCGGGACATGAACATGGCGTTGTAGGCAAAGACCGCGTACATTTAAATAATAAAATGACTCAGTATTTTGATGAGTTTCTTAAATAAATAATACAATACAACTATGAAATTATTATTATTAGGTTCGGGTGGAAGAGAACATGCATTAGCATGGAAAATAGCGCAGAGCCCAAAGATAGAAAAATTGTATATTGCTCCGGGAAATGCAGGAACGAGCAGTGTAGGAGAAAATGTTAATATTAAGGCGGATGATTTTTCTTCTATCAAAGCTTTTGTTCTTGACAATAATATAAATATGGTCGTAGTTGGCCCTGAAGATCCTCTTGTAAAGGGAATCTATGATTATTTTCAGAATGACTCCGAATTAAATAAGATACCGGTAATAGGACCTTCACAAAAAGGTGCTACATTGGAAGGTAGCAAAGAATTTGCGAAAGCATTTATGATGCGTCATAATATTCCAACTGCTGGCTATAAGAGTATAACATCTGCTAATTTGCAGGAAGGTCTTGATTTCCTTGAAACATTGGAAGCTCCTTATGTATTGAAGGCTGATGGACTTTGCGCTGGAAAAGGTGTACTTATTTTGCCAACTTTGGAAGAAGCAAAAAAGGAACTGCAAGAGATGCTTAGTGGAATGTTTGGCGATGCCAGTGCAACTGTTGTTATTGAAGAATTCCTTAGCGGTATTGAATGTTCTGTTTTTGTCCTTTCAGACGGTAAAAACTATAAAGTACTTCCGGTAGCTAAAGATTATAAACGTATTGGCGAAGGCGATAAAGGATTAAATACCGGTGGTATGGGTTCTGTTACTCCAGTTCCATTTGCTGATGCTGCCTGGATGAAGAAAGTAGACGAGCGAATTATTCGTCCTACGGTAGAGGGCTTAGCTCAGGAAGGAATCGAGTATAAAGGTTTTATATTCTTAGGACTGATAAATGTGAAAGGTGAACCAATGGTCATTGAATATAATGTTCGTATGGGAGATCCAGAAACTGAATCAGTGATGCTTCGTGTGAAGAGTGACCTTGTAGAACTTTTTGAAGGAGTAGCTGCAGGCAATCTTGATGAAAAAGTATTGGAAGAAGATCCTCGTACTGCTGTTAGTGTAATGTTGGTTTCTGGTGGTTATCCTGAGCATTATGATAAAGGATTCCGGATTAGTGGACTAGACCAAGTTAAAGATAGCATTGTATTCCATGCTGGAACTACTATGAAAGATGGTCAGGTTGTTACCAATGGTGGTCGTGTATTGGCAATCAGCTCTTATGGCAATAATAAAGATGAAGCCTTGGCACAATCATTCTCTGCTGCTAAACTAATCGATTTTGAAAAGAAGTATTTCCGTTCAGATATTGGATTTGATTTATAAATATAGATGATAAGAAAAAGTATACAACATAGAATAACGACAGGTAAAATTACTTTGCCTGTCGTTATGTTATTGTCTGTTATGATCTGGCTTGGGGTTTATTTTATTAAACCTGTAGCAGTGTTTTCTCATTCTTCGTCACCGGTCTGGCAGATGCTGGAGCCTTTTTTTCTGGGCAAGTCTATAAGTTTATTAATAAACTTCGTTTTTTATGCTTTTATTAGTTATCTATTAATTGAGCTTAATAATACTTTTGGCATTATACGCCTTAGAGCTTCAATCCAGACCTCTTTTTATTTGATAGTTATTGCTGCTTGTCCCGAGTTGTATCCGTTGCATGTTGGAACGGCATCAACGCTTTTCATGGTAATATCTATCTATTTTCTTTTTAAGTCCTATCAGCAAGCAAATCCTTCAGGAAATGTTTTTTATTCCTGGATGTTTTTAGGATTAAGTGGTTTAATTCTTCCTCAGTTATTATATCTGGCTCCTTTTTATCTTATTGCCGCTTACAACTTCCAATCATTAAATCCAAGAAGTTTCTTTGCCGGATTATTAGGTATTATGTTTCCTTTTTGGTTTTTGGCAGGGTATGCGTTTACATTTAATCATTTGGAGATGATTTATCATCCTTTCCAAACACTTATTACTTTTGAACCTGTTAATCTTTTAGTTTTAAAGGGTTGGCAGATGGCGACTATAAGTTATATTATTTTGCTATTTATTGTCGGTGTGGCTAATAGTTTAATAAACGGGTGGCAAGATAAAATACGTACAAGAGCATATTTAAATTTTTTCTCCCTAATAGGAACTTGTTTGCTTGTACTATTAATACTTCAGCCACAACATTTCGTGACAGTATTTCCTTTATTATTGGTTTGTTTCAGTTTCCTTGCTGGCCACTTTTTTGCTTTGACAAAGAGCCGCAGCTCAAACATATTCTTTATTGTTTCTTTAATAGGATTAGCAACTCTTCTGATATATAATTTATGGATGCTATAATAGCTACAGTTCAGCAGTTTCTTATTGATATGGGATATCCGGGACTGTTTGTCTCTGCTATGCTTGCAGGAAGTATTGTGCCTTTCAGTTCAGAGGTGGTACTTGTTGTACTTATAAAATTGGGCTTCGATCCTTTATATTCTGTAGTCTGGGCTTCATTGGGAAATACAGCCGGTGGAATGTCTTGCTACTATATTGGATATTTAGGTAAAATAGAATGGGCCGAAAAATATTTCAAAGTAAAGCATGAGAAGATTTTAAAGATGCAAAAGTTTCTTCAGGGAAAAGGTGCCATGATGGCATTTTTTGCTTTCTTGCCAACTATAGGAGAAGTTATTTCTATGGCGCTGGGCTTTATGCGCAGTAATATTCTTCTTACTACTACTTCTATGTTTGTAGGTAAATTAGTTCGTTATATATTTGTAGTATATTGTATGTTATATGCAGTTGACGGTTTTCTGTCAATGATACATAATTTATAATTGATTATTTTCTTGTTTTGTGGCTCTTAATATTTCTCTTTTCCCCGGAGGGCCAGGCAATCTTTCCACTTTAAATCCAGAAGTTTGAAGCATTCTTCTTACTACTCCTTTTGCGCAATATGTCATTAGTATACCGTTATTGCTCATAGAAGCATATATAGCATCAAATAAATCTTGACTCCACATTTCAGGTTGCTTTTCTGGTGCAAATGCATCAAAATAGACAACATCATAAGAGATGGACTGATTGTCTATACTTCCTAATTTCCACTTTGAAGATTCATTGGCTTGAGATATCTGAGTAAAATCGATGTTGACTTTCAATAAAGAGAAATCAGCTGAGATTTTGCACAGCTTATTCCATTCAGCCCGGTGTAAGTCAAAATAAAGATTTGAAAATTCCGGATATATAATACTGGGATAATTCAGTTGCTCGATTACTTCCTGAGATAATGGATATAGTTCAAGACTTGTATAGACAGTTTTTTTTTGCAGTTTCTGTGTTTCAACCAACGTAAGAAAAGCATTCAATCCAGTTCCAAAACCAATTTCCAGTACGTTAACAGGAGAGGCGCAACTTTCTTTGAAACCATAGTTTATGTAGATATGTTCTGCTTCAGTTTTGGCTCCGTTTACAGAGTGATAATGCTCATTCATCGACGGAACAAAAAGTGTATGGCTCCCATCTGCCGTAAGTTCTATCTCGGATAAAAGTGATTTTTGTTTTGTTTCCATTATTTATTTGGACCCCTTGTTTTGCCAACAAAGGTAAGGAATTTCATCTTACTATCAATATTTATAATTACTTTTGCAAAGTACGGATTAAAACGAAATTATGAATAAAATACTTATTGCACTATCTTTATTAATCAGTATTAGCTTTATCGGATGTACAAATAAAAAAGAGTCTGGTAAAAGAATATTAACTGTTACTATTGAGCCACAGCGTTATTTTACAGAGCAAATAGCTGGAGATAAATATTCTGTTATAAGCATGGTGCCTAAGGGAACCAGCCCCGAGAGCTACGACCCAACTCCTGCCCAATTGGTTTCTCTTGGTAAAAGTGAAGCCTATCTTCGCATTGGTTATATAGGTTTTGAGCTAGTTTGGTTTAGTCGTTTGATGGAGAATGCTCCTCAGATGCGTCCTTTTGATACATCAACAGGCATAAAACTAGTATTTGGGACCCATCACCATGATAGTGAAGATGGTCATCATCACTCTTCTAATGAGGCTGATCCTCATATCTGGAATTCAACAATTAATGCACAAATTATAGCAGATAATACTTGTAAAGCTCTATGTTCTTTGGATAAAGAAAACAAATCTTATTATATCCAGAGATGTAATAAGCTAAAACAAGAGATAAAAGCTGTTGATGATACACTTCGAACAATATTAAAAGGAGCTGATAAATCGTTTATGATTTACCATCCTGCTCTGTCTTACTTTGCACGCGATTATGGATTGCATCAGATTTCTATTGAAGCCGGAGGAAAAGAGCCTTCACCTTCACAGTTGAAAGAACTGATGCAGACATGCAAAAAAGAGGGAGTACGGGTTATCTTTGTGCAGCAAGAGTTTGATAAGAGTAATGCAGAATTAATAGCCAAAGAAACCGGAACAAAGATTGTGCGCATTAATCCTCTTTCTTATGATTGGAAAGGAGAAATGATTAGAATAGCCCAAGCATTGAAACGATGAATAAGATTATTGAAATAGAACACCTGTTTGCAAGTTATGATCATAAACCTGTGTTGCGTGATGTAAACCTGAATGTTTATGAGCGTGATTTCTTAGGCATCATAGGACCAAACGGCGGAGGAAAAACAACATTAATTAAACTTATTCTGGGTTTGCTGAAGCCTGAAAGTGGAGAAATCCGTTTTCTACGTGACGGGAAACCGGTAGATAATTTGTCGATGGGATATTTACCTCAGTATAGCGCAATTGATAAGAAATTTCCGATATCTGTATATGATGTAATTCTTTCGGGTTTAAGCCGTAAGAAGTCTCTGATTAAGAAATTCTCGGATGAGCACCATGCACAGGTTGAGGATATTATTACTCACATGGGATTGCAAGGGCTTGAGAAAAAAACTATCGGTCAGTTGTCCGGTGGACAACTTCAACGTGTTTTGCTGGCAAGAGCTATTGTTTCTAATCCCGAAATTGTAATTCTTGACGAACCGAATACTTATATTGATAAGCGTTTTGAGAGCCGTCTTTATGAAACTCTCTCGGAAATAAATAAAGAGCGGGCAATCATCTTGGTTTCTCATGATATTGGTACAGTTATCAGTAACGTAAAAACAATAGCATGTGTGAATGAAACGCTCGATTATCATCCCGATTCCGAGGTCTCTGCAGAATGGTTGGAAGAGAAGTTTGAATGCCCTATTGAGCTGTTGGGACATGGCGAACTTCCTCACCGCATCATAAAGAATCACCATCACGAAGAACAGAAGTAAAAATTTTAATGTTTATAATCATTAAAAAGATGAAAATAGTTAAACTTTGAACTTCCTAAAAGACTGAAAACAAGCGTTACTTGCATATTTTTAATTAAAGTTTTCTATCTTTGCCGCGCGTATGTAACAATATAAACATATTTTTAATGAAACAGTACAAGTTAGTGAACAACCTGACGGGTTGGTTTGCATTTGCTATTGCAGCCGTTGTCTATTGCCTGACAATAGAACCCACAGCCAGTTTCTGGGATTGTGGAGAGTTTATTACTTCAAGTTATAAACTGGAAGTAGGGCATCCTCCCGGTGCACCTTTCTTTATGCTGACAGCTAATTTCTTTACTCAATTCGTTAGTGATCCGGCAATGGTAGCCAGGATGGTTAATACGATGTCGGCTTTGATGAGTGCTGCTTGTATTATGTTTCTTTTCTGGACAATTACCCACTTAACAAGAAAGCTTGTTTTAAAAGATGGTGAAGAACCAAAGCTTAGCCAGCTTATTACCATTATGGGCAGTGGTCTTGTGGGAGCTTTAGTATATACGTTTTCAGATACTTTCTGGTTCAGTGCTGTAGAAGGTGAAGTTTATGCTTATTCTTCTTTGTTCACTGCTGTTGTATTCTGGTTAATATTGAAGTGGGAAGATGTGGCCGATGAGCCTCATTCTGATCGCTGGCTTGTACTGATTGCATATCTTACCGGATTGTCTATCGGTGTGCACTTGCTTAACTTGCTCTGTATACCGGCAATTGTACTTGTTTACTACTTCAAGAAACATCCTAACGCTAATGCAAAAGGCTCTTTGCTTGCATTGGTAGGTTCAATGGCCTTGATCGGTATTGTGCTTTATGGTATTGTTCCAGGTTTTGTAAAAGTAGGAGGATGGTTTGAACTCTTGTTTGTAAACGATTTCGGATTACCATTTAACACAGGACTTATTATTTATATTATTATTCTTTTAGCTGCTATTTTCTGGGGGATATATGAATCTTATGTAGAAAAGAGTGATAAAAAGATGAAGTTGTCATTCCTGCTGACTGTTGCGCTTTTAGGAATTCCTTTCTATGGTCACGGCACAAGTAGTGTTGTAATTGGTGCAATAGTGTTAGCTGTTTTGGCAATTTACCTCTTTGCTGAGTTTATCAATAAGAAATATCAGATTAGTGCACGTACATTGAATACTTCTTTGCTTTGCATTATGATGATTATGGTTGGATATTCATCTTATGCATTGATCGTTATTCGTTCAACTGCTAATACACCGATGGATCAGAACTCTCCTGAAGATATCTTCACTTTGGGAAGTTATCTGGGACGTGAACAATATGGTACCCGACCTCTTTTCTATGGCCCAGCTTATTCATCCAAAGTAAAACTGGAAGAGAAAGATGGCTATTGTTCTCCGGTCGTTGAAGAAGGTGCTCCAATCTATATCAGAAAAGAAAAAGCTTCTCCAAACGAAAAAGACCAATATATTACAGCAGGTAACCAGCAAGACTATGTTTATGCTCAGAACATGTTGTTCCCTCGTATGTATAGTTCTGCACACGAAGCTCAATATAAGAACTGGATGAATATTGAAGGATATGATGTTCCTTATGATCAGTGTGGCGAAATGGTTACTGTTAACATGCCTACACAGCTGGAGAACATAAAATTCTTCTTCTCTTACCAGATGAACTTTATGTATTGGCGTTACTTTATGTGGAACTTTGCCGGAAGACAGAATGATATTCAAGGTTCAGGGGAAATTGAACATGGTAACTGGATAACCGGTATTCCTTTTATTGATAATGCTTTGGTTGGAGATCAGTCTTTGTTGCCTGATGATCTTGCTAACAACAGAGGACATAATGTTTACTACTGTCTTCCATTGTTGCTGGGTATAATCGGAATTATATTCCAGGCTTATCGCGGACAAAAAGGCATTCAGGGATTCTGGGCTGTATTCTTCTTGTTCTTTATGACTGGTATAGCCATTGTTGTATATCTGAATCAAACTCCAAGTCAGCCTCGTGAGCGAGATTATGCTTATGCCGGCTCATTCTATGCGTATGCAATATGGATTGGTATGGGTGTTGCCGGATTAGTAAGGTTGTTAAATAAGAAACTGGGCGAAACTCCATCTGCTGTTATTGCATCAATAGCTTGTTTGATTGTGCCAATTCAGATGGCTGGCCAGACATGGGATGACCATGACCGCTCTGATCGTTATGCTTGTCGTGACATTGGTCAGAACTATTTGAACTCTTGTCAGACTAAAGGTAACCCGATAATCTTTACCAATGGTGATAACGATACTTTCCCATTGTGGTATAATCAGGAAACAGAAGGATTCCGTACCGATGTTCGTGTTTGTAACTTAAGCTATTTGCAGACAGACTGGTATATTGACCAAATGAAACGTCCGGCTTATAACTCTCCATCAGTTCCTATTACATGGAACCGTTTGGAATACGTTACCGGTGTGAACGAATATATCCAGGTTCGTCCGGAAGTGAAAGAAACAATTCTTGCTCTTTATAAGAGTAACCCGGCTGAAGCTAAAAAGAATTTTGGTGAAAACCCATTCGAATTAAAGAACATTCTTAAACATTGGGTACGTTCAGATAAGGAAGAATTTAAGATTATCCCTACAGATAGTATAGTTATCAAGCTTGATAAGGAGGCTATTAAACGTTCGGGCATGATGATTCCTGATTCATTGAATGGAGTTATTCCAGATTATATGACTCTTTCATTAAAGGGTAAACGTGGAATCAGTAAGTCGGAATTGATGATGCTTGAGATGATTGCTGAATGTAACTGGGAACGTCCTGTTTATATGGCAATATCTGTTGGATCAGAAAATCACCTTTGTTTCTCAGATAATTTCTGTCAGGAAGGTTTGGCTTACCGTATTACTCCATTTAATACAACTAAACTTGGTGCTCGCATGGATAGCGAGAAGATGTATAATAACATCATGAACAAGTTTAAATGGGGCGGAATGGATAATCCTAAAGTTTATCTTGACGAAAATGTACTGAGAATGTGTTACTCGCACCGTAGATTGTTCTCTCAGCTTGCTCTTCAACTTGTTAATCAAGGCAAGAAAGATAAAGCTTTGAAATTGCTTGATTACGGAAGTAAGGTTATTCCTACTGCTTCTGTTCCTCACGATTTCCAAAGTGGATCAATGGAAATGGCTAAAGCCTACTTTGCACTTGGACAGAAACAGAAAGCAGAGAAGATTCTTACCGATTTGTTCACCAAGTCCAGCCAATATGTAAGATGGTACTTGAGTATGAATAACTCACAACTTGCGGCAAGTAATCAGGAATGCGTTTATAATTTATATATTCTGGACGAAACAAATAAATTGCTTAAAGCATATAAATCGTCTTTATTGCCAGATTACTCAAAGAAATTTGAAGCACTTTATGCTTCTTATTCAATGAGAACCGGTGCAAAATAGTGGAATAAAAAAAGATGTTTATTGAACAACCCCCAAAGTTAATAAGGGCTCTTTATCCGGGGGCTATTTGGAGAATGGATCCGAAAGAGAAAGCTGTTTATCTCACTTTCGATGATGGACCCATTCCCGAAATAACTCCCTGGGTATTAGATTTATTAGATAAGTACGGAATTAAAGCTACCTTCTTTCTGGTAGGAGATAATGTGCGCAAGCACCCTGAAGAGTTTAAAATGCTTCTTGAACGTGGTCATCGTGTAGGGAATCATACATTTAATCATATCAGGGGATTTGGATTTCTCACGAAGAATTATCTGGCCAATACTGATAAGGCAAATGAGATGATTAAGTCAGATCTTTTTCGCCCGCCACACGGCCACATGAGAGCTGCTCAGTATTATGTTCTCAGGAAGAAGTATAAGATAGTGATGTGGGATTTGGTGACTCGTGATTATAGTAATAAACTAAATGGCGAGCAGGTTTTCGAAAAGGTGAAGCATTATGTGCGTAATGGTTCCATTATAACCTTTCACGATTCGCTGAAGTCCGAAGAAAACATGAAGTATGCTTTACCTCGTTCTATAGAATGGTTACTTGAGCAAGGCTATCAGTTTAAGTTATTATAATGGATAAAGAAGTACTTTCTCAACAAATAAAAGCCGAAGCATTACGCCTCGGCTTTTCTGCTTGTGGTATTGCTCGTGCAGATGCCGTAGGAGAGAGTATGGCTTATCTTGAACAATGGCTTGCAGGTGGTAATCAGGCAGGAATGGATTATATGAACAATCACTTTGATAAACGATGTGATCCGCGCTTGCTGGTGGAAGGAACTAAAAGCATTGTCTCTGTTGCGCTAAATTATTACCCTTCGCGCAAACTGAGAGAGGATCAGCTGCTGTTTGCTTATTATGCCTATGGAAAAGATTATCATGAGGTAATGAAAGCCAAGCTTACAGAACTGTTTACCTTTATTAATGAACAGTTGGCACCCATCAACGGAAGAGTATTCTGCGATACAGCACCCGTTCTTGATCGCTACTGGGCGCAAAAAGCCGGTCTTGGATGGATTGGAAAGAATACTCAGCTGATTATTCCTAGTGCGGGTTCCTATTTCTTTTTGGGTGAAATCTTTCTGGATATTGAGCTTGATTATGATTCCCCAATACAGAGTAAATGCGGTAATTGCACCCGCTGTTTGGATGCATGTCCTGTGAAGGCTTTAGAAAAGCCATTTCTCCTTAACTCCAATCGTTGCATATCTTACCTGACTATTGAACATAAAGGCGAAATAGAGCCCGGAATAGCCCCGAAAATGGGTAATCATCTGTATGGTTGTGACGATTGCCAGAAATGCTGTCCCTGGAATCGATTTGCTTCTCCTCATCAGATTGCAGATTTTGAACTTTCTGACGCGCTTCTTTCTATGGAAGAAGAAGACTGGAAGGCTTTGACTGTAGAGCAATATCGTGTTTTATTCAAAGGTTCTGCCGTAAAACGTGCAAAGTTTGATGGCCTCGTGCGGAATCTGAAGGCTATCTTGCCGGGTGAATGATTGTTCTGCTTTTAGGATTTCACCTAAATTCCCCGATTATATCTGATCGTTTCTCTATTGAACCCTTACTAAATAAGTATTATCACTAGTCTATTTATAAAACAATAACGTGATCTTTATAGATTTCCGGTTTAATCTTTTTGGCGACCTGCACAACTTGTTAAAGTGAGCTGCGCAACTCATTTTAACAGCCTGCGCAACTCGCTTAATCGACCTGTGCAGGTCGCTGAAAACAATAAAGGAGCTATTTGAAATAATCCGGCCGGAAAATAAAAAAACTGCTCTGAGTATTCAGAACAGTTTTCCTGTATTATAAATCAGTATGCTTTATTTAACTGTTACAGTTAGCGGAGAGCGTACTTTTTGTGCAAATTCATCTATGTACTTAAACCAGTCGGCCGATGAGTTGAAACCCCATTTGCTCCATCCTGCACCGAAGTAATACACGAATTCAGAGCCCGGTTCATAGTCGCTGATTGCAGTTACATGTCCTTCTGCTCCATCTTTAATTTTAGAAGCTTCTGCTCCTTTAAAAGGAATAAACTTAGCTTCCTTTACATTAGCCGGGAAAACAGCACCCACATAAATTTGTCCGTTAACCGGGTCTTTAGGGTCTGCGTAAGCAATATAACCTTTTTGAGCAGACATTTTATAATCATTGCTTCCGGTGTGAACTACAATACCAGTAGCCAAAGGCATAACTGCATTGACTTTACTGAAAGTAAGATTTACTTTGTTTAGTTGTGAGCCAGCATCAAGAGAGATAATACGTGTTTCGATAACAGAATTTCCTTTGATGTTAAGTGGATTATAAACTAGCTTTACAGTAAAACGTAGCGGTCCGTTATCCAGAACTTCCTGTGTTTTGTAGCAATAAGGATAAACCATTTCACCATCTACAAGGAAAGCAGAAGTTCCAGCTCCAAGTGTAGGACCAACTTTGTAATAATCAAGCCCGTTTCCATGATCAAAGTGATAAGAAGTTCTTTCTCTTAAAGCTTTTGAAGCTGCAGGGTCTGTTACTGCCAACCTTTTTATTTCGGCATTAGTGCTATCGTCAAGTTCCATAGCATATCTGTTTTCAACAACAAGGTCGTTTGTTCTTTTTACCCAAATGTCATATCCAAAAGCTTTCTCGCCGGTTGCCTGAAGAGCCGGACCATAAGTACGGAATGCAATACGGTCGTTTTCCCATGCTACATCATCTACACGTTCTGGAAATTGTTTTCCGAAAGTAAGCGTGTTGAATGTTTCAGGCACTCCGGTCTTTATCGTATATACTTCAGAAGATTTAGCCTTAACGGTTGAAGGGAAAATCAGCTTTGCGTCATAAGTAATCTGATAAGGAACCTGCTGATCATTCTTATCCAGAACTATAACCTGAGCTGTATCTGCAAGATGTAACTTAGTGCTGATTTCGGCCATTGAAACCTCTACCATTTCTTTATTTCTATCAAGCGAAGAAACATTAGTTACCTTTACATTAATATTCTTGCTGCTTGAGCAAGAAGCAGCCGCAAATGCTGCAAATAATAAAAAGATTGTCTTTTTCATTATGTTTGCTTATGCTATAAAACGAACGTGCCGATGAATCTCTTTTCAGAGGTACACCGGCACATTGGTATTATATTGTTAATTATTGAGGTTGTTTACCAATATAAGCCAGGATACCACCATCTACATAAAGAACATGTCCGTTTACGAAGTCAGAAGCATCAGAAGCCAAGAATACAGCTGGACCTTCCAAATCTTCAGGAGTTCCCCAACGAGCAGCAGGAGTTTTAGCAATAATGAAAGAGTCGAAAGGATGACGAGAACCGTCAGCTTGCTTTTCTCTCAATGGAGCAGTTTGTGGAGTTGCGATATAACCTGGGCCGATACCATTACATTGAATGTTGAATTCACCATATTCAGAAGCAATGTTACGAGTTAACATCTTCAAACCACCCTTAGCAGCTGCATAAGCAGATACTGTTTCGCGGCCAAGTTCACTCATCATAGAGCAGATATTGATAATTTTACCGTGACCTTTTTTGATCATTGAAGGAATAACTGCCTTTGATACGATGAATGGACCATTCAAGTCAATATCAATAACCTGACGGAAATCCTTAGCACTCATTTCAATCATTGGAATACGTTTGATGATACCTGCATTGTTAACAAGGATATCAATAACACCAACTTCTTTTTCAATCTGAGCTACCATAGCGTTTACTCCGTCTTCGTCAGTAACATCACACACATAACCGTGAGCTTTGATACCTTCTGCAGCGTAAGCGGCAATACCTTTATCAACCAATTCTTGTTTGATATCGTTGAATACAACTGTTGCTCCTGCTTTTGCGTAAGCTGTAGCAATAGCGAAACCAATTCCGTAAGAAGCACCTGTTACAAGTGCAACTTTACCTTCTAATGAAAAATTTGCCATTGATTTATATGATTTTATGTTTTTGAGTAATTATTTCAAATCTGTGATTGCTGAGAAATCCTGATCACCATAATCTAGATTCTCACCTCCCATACCCCAGATAAATGTGTAGTTGTGTGTTGCGGCGGCAGAGTGAATTGACCATTCTGGAGAAAGAACAGCTTGATCGCCCTTCATCCAGATGTGACGAGTTTCGTCTACTTCACCCATAAAGTGGCATACAGCCTGATCTTCTGGTACTTCAAAATAGAAGTAAGCTTCCATACGGCGAGAGTGAACGTGCGCTGGCATTGTGTTCCATACGCTTCCCGGAGCAAGCTCAGTCATACCCATCTGAATCTGGCAAGTAGGCAATACCTGGTTTACAATCATCTTATTGATATTACGGTGATTTGATCCTTCAAGAGATCCCATTTCTGCTACTACGGCATCTCCCTTAGTAACTTTCTTATCAGGATAGTTTCTATGAGCTGTTAATGAGTTGAAGTAGAATTTAGCAGGATTCTTTTCGTCTTTACTTTCGAAAGTAACTTCACGGTCGCCCGATCCTAAGTAAAGAGCTTCTTTGAAATCTAATTCGAACTGAGCATCTCCAACTTTTACAATACCAGGACCTCCTACATTGAACATACCAATTTCGCGGTTACGAAGGAATATTGGTTGTTTCAATGGATCGATAGCTTCTAGTTTTAAAACTTCACCAACAGGCATTGCACCACCAACAACCATGCGGTCGTACATTGAATATACCATATTTACTTCGTTTGCAGTAAATACTTTTTCGATCAGAAAATCTCTGCGAATTCTTTTTGTGTCATAGCTCTTAGCATCTTCAGGATGCGCAGCATAACGAATCTCATAATTTGTCTTCATCTTTTATATGGATTTTAGTAGTTTATATAATTGGCTACATTGCAAAGTTACTAAAATGATTATTCTTAATGTGGTAAAATTGATCCAATTATATGTCATTTTTGTTCCATTTCATGTAAATATTGCTTTTGACTGATAATTAGATACGTTTGAATAGATTATTCTACCTAGTTGAGGGGAATAAAAAAAGTCTCAATTATCATTTGATAATTAAGACTCTTTTCTGTTGTCTCACAAAGATTCGAACTTTGACTGACAGAACCAAAAACTGTAGTGCTACCATTACACCATGAGACAAACTTTATAGCTTTCCTTAAAAAGCGATGCAAAGATAGCTGAATTGGCTGTATCTTCCAAACTTTTTAAGATATTTTTTATTTTGCGATAATCAGGTAATAGTTCTTTTTTCCTTTCTGAACTAGTAAGTACTTGCTGTCCAATAGATTCTCTGTATTGATTACTTCGTCAAAGGCTGCAAGCTTTTCTTTGTTTAATGAAACTCCACCGCCTTGAACCAGTTTACGCATCTCGCCTTTTGATGGAAATACTGCAGCTTGCTCAGTAAATAAGTCTACGGCTTTTATTCCTTGAGAAAGCAGATCTTTAGATACTTCAAATTGAGGAACACCTTCAAATACTGCAAGAAGAGTATCTTCATCCAGTTTCTTTAAAGCGTCAGATGTTGCATTACCAAAAAGAATGTTTGAAGCATCAACAGCTGCATTGTAATCTTCTTCGGAGTGAACCATGATAGTTACCTCTTTAGCTAAACGCTTTTGAAGTGTACGCAAATGAGGAGCAGCAGAGTGCTCTGCAATTAATGAATCAATTTCTTCTTTTTCCAAAGATGTGAATATCCTGATGTATTTAGCCGCGTCGTCATCGCTTACATTCAACCAGAATTGATAGAATTTGTAAGGAGAAGTATATTTCGCATCCAACCAAACGTTACCTGATTCGGTTTTTCCAAACTTACCGCCATCTGCTTTAGTGATTAAAGGACAAGTTAAAGCATAAGCTTCTCCTCCTACTTTTCGGCGAATTAATTCTGTTCCGGTAGTAATATTACCCCATTGATCAGACCCACCCATTTGTAGTTTGCATCCTTTGGCTTCGTAAAGGTGAAGGAAGTCATATCCTTGCAATAGCTGATAAGTGAATTCTGTGAAAGACATTCCAGCGCTTGATTCGCTGCTAAGTCTCTTCTTTACAGAATCTTTAGACATCATATAGTTTACTGTGATGTGCTTTCCTATTTCTCTTGCAAAATCAAGGAAAGAAAAGTCTTTCATCCAGTCGTAATTGTTCACTAGTTCGGCAGCATTAGATGCAGCTGAATCGAAATCAAGGAATTTAGCCAATTGTTTTTTGATGCATTCCTGATTATGGCGCAAAGTTTCTTCGTTAAGTAGATTTCTTTCGGCAGATTTTCCGGAAGGGTCACCGATCATACCTGTAGCACCACCTACCAAAGCTAATGGTTTGTGTCCGCAACGTTGGAAGTGACGCAGCATCATTATACCACACAAGTGGCCAATGTGTAATGAATCAGCAGTTGGATCAATACCTAAATAAGCAGTAACTTGTTCCTTTGCTAATAACTCTTCTGTGCCGGGCATCATATCGTGCACCATTCCACGCCATTTTAATTCTTCTACAAAATTCATCGAATGATTCTTTTATTTATTATTTATGATTACAAAAGTACGACTCTTTATTTGAACAAGCAAAACTTATTGATTAAAAAAGAGCCTTGAGATGTTTTGCTGAACTTTGGTAATTAATTGTTCAACAGGAAGTGAGAGGCTTTTGGCTGCAGCTTCAAAGATTTCAGTAATTGTCTTGTTGCTTTCGTCTGTTTCTAAAAGGAGATGGTCTAAAGGAATGCTGGTCATTGCGCTTTCCTGATATTTTTCTCCAAACGAAAGATAGATGTCGTGAGCAATTAATTGTTCTGCAAGTTCTTTTTTGCCTCTGAATCCGTGAAATATCCAGGGAGATTTGGGGTTGTATTTCTTTTTTAGCTGTATAATCTCATTTGATGTCTTCACCGAATGGATAATAAGTGGCTTCCCAAGTTCCTCCGATAGTTTGATTTGCCACCCGAACACCTCTTCCTGAAAAGATAATTCTACAGGAATCATTTTGTCTAGTCCGGCTTCACCAATAGCAATAATTTGGGGATGAGAGCTGATCTCTTTAAGATATTCAAATTCGCTTTTAACGCCGGCATTGATATTCCAGGGATGAATACCTACAGAGTAATATCCTCCTTCGAGCGGTGAAAAAGCAGAAGGCAAGCAACTGAATATATGCTGTGAAGGATTGCTTTTACTGGAATGAGTATGTATATCTAAAATATCCATAGATAAGATTACGGAACCGGGTCGAAGCCGGAGCCACCCCATGGATGGCAGCGCAAAATTCTTCTGATAGCCAGATATAGTCCTTTAAAAGGCCCATGTTTCTTTATAGCTTCTATGGCATATTGCGAACATGTAGGCATAAATCGGCAAGAGGCAGGAGTCATTGGAGAAATGCATGCCCTGTAGAAGTAGATAGGCAGTAAAAGAATATACGAAAGTATTTTTTTCATTGTATCTTCTCTATAATCTTATTCAGAATCTTTTTTATTGTTTCCTCAATTGCTTCTGTTGGTTGTATTTCATTGCTCAAGTAGATAAAAGCGATGGCTAATCCATTCTCTTTCTCCTTTAAAACATTCAATAGCTCGTGTTTGTTTTTTCTGTAGCCTTCTCTTATCTGTCGTTTTACTTTGTTTCTTTTTACAGCACGCTTGAATCTTTTCTTTGGAACGCTTATAAGTATGGAAGCTAAAGCGTATTCTTTCTTTTCCACAGGCATATATACAACTCGTAAGGGATATGCAGAGAATGATTTATTATTCCCCGAAAACAATTCATCAATTGTGTTTTTGCTGTTTAATCGTTCAGCTTTATTTAGTCCGTTACTTTGTATATCCATGTTCTATAAAAAACGCCGAGAGTTTTGATTCGCAAAGTTACAACTTTGTGAATACAAAACTCTCGGAATTGAATTATTAATTAATAATTGAATTTACTTCTTTTCTCCCTTGTTCGTTTCCTTGATGAAATTATCAAGAGCTGCAGTCATTGAAGGGGCATTTACTGTTGGTGCCTCTAAGTCAAGACGTAATCCAGCATCACGAACAGCTTTTGCTGTTGTAGGGCCAAAGCATCCAATCTTAATATCTTTTTGATCAAAATCAGGGAAGTTCTTCATCAGAGAAGATATTCCTGATGGGCTAAAGAATACCAACATATCGTAATCAAATTCTTCACCTTCCTGGAAGTCATTGCTTACTGTGCGATACATTACGGCTTCCGTGTGATTGATCTTGTTTTTATCAAGAAGGTTTTTTAGTTCATCGTTATGCACATCAGACATCGGAACAAGAAACTTCTCTGTATTATGCTTTACGATTGAGGGAACCAGATCGTCAATCTTTCCTGTTGCACCGAAAAATATTTTTCTCTTGCGGTACTGCACATATTTCTGTATGTAAAGAGCTACAGCTTCTGTTATACAGAAATACTTCATTGTTTCAGGAATCGTTATACGAAGCTCAGAACAAAGACTAAAAAAGTGGTCTATTGCATGACGTGATGTAAAAATCACGGCACTGTGGTCTAATATAGACACTTTTTGTTGCCTAAACTCTTTTGAAGATACACTTTCGACCTTAATAAAAGGGCGGAAATCAATCTTAACACCGTATTTCTCAGCAATGTCGTAATATGGCGACTTCTCTGAGGCTGGTTTAGGCTGCGATACGAGTACTTTCTTTATTTTCAAAATCCTAAAGTTTTAATTCCAATATGATATTTGTTTGTAATAGTCCCTGAACCAAAAGGATGCAGGGCAAAATTTCAAGCGCACAAAAGTACACAATTAAATACAAAAGACCATACAAATTGCTGAAAAAAAGCTTTAACCATTTGCAGAACATGAGTATTTTAGCAATTATTATCAGAATAAAACCTATTATTAGAATTGTTGATGCTGATAATTCAGAATATACCATCAATAAAATTAATGGAAAAGTGCAAATACCAAGGTAATTTATAATGGTTGAATAAGACTCTAACCAGGATGATGTTATATTTTTATCAAAGAAAATCCATCCCAGGAACTTATAAATAATCCATTTTAAGGCATAATATGTTACACATACTGCCGTATATGTACCTAATAATATATAAATGGAACTTCTTTCGAATTGAGAAGGATTATAATCATGAAAATAATTAAAGATAAAGATGCCTAATAAAATGCAGGTTTGTATCCGGAGCATTATCCTGTGGCGAAGCTCGGAGGCTGTTCCTCTTCCAAAAGGGTCTGATTGATCTTTTCTGCTGAAAAGACTCTTTGCTTGTTCGATAAGGCTCTTTTTACCAAATGCAAATACATATGCTGTTATGATAAAACAAAGTAACAAAAGGCCTGTAATAACATCGTCTGTTCGTAGGCGATATGGTATTGCTATGCCACTAAATCCTGATGGTTGATGCCCTAATGATGTCCATTTTATTGAATCTCCTGGAATAAAATGGTTCTTATAAAACAGAGGCATTGATGCTACAGAATCTTCCTTTGCTTTACTAATTGTATCGCTTTTCTCAGTAAGCGATTTCTTAATTGAATCGTTTTGAATAATAGGGAACAAAATCTGACTGTTGGCCGGAGGCTGAGTGTTTGTTGAAGTCTGACTTCCATCAACTGATTTGTTCTGAACCTGATTATTTACCGCAGTAGCAGTTGAAGCTTGTGACTTATTCGGAACCTGAGATGATAATTTGGTTTGAGCATTAGCTGTATTTCCTGTATTTACCTTGCTCTGAGGTTTAGTCACAGCTGTATTCAGAGGCTTTGCAGAAGTCTGTGTTTGTGTCTGGACTTTAGCGGGGGCCTGAGTCTGAGTTACAACCTGAGGTTTTTGGATGCTATCGTTTAACTCAATTATCATATTGCTGCAAACTTGCGTATTTCTTTATCCCATTTCGGGGTGGTGAAAAGTAAATTTACAGCTTCTTCAGGAGTGCTGGCAACGCTCCATATTGCGGCATGCTGCGGACGCATAAAGTTTTGCTCAACGGCTTCGTTAAGTTGTGCCAATAGCGGGTCAAAGAAATTGTTCACGTTTAGAATAACAATCGGATTAAAGTATAACCCCAATTGCTTCCAGGTGATAATTTCCAGAAGTTCTTCCAATGTACCACATCCTCCCGGCAGGGCAATTATACCATCAGAAAGATCTGCCATTAATTTTTTGCGTTCGTGCATTGAATCCACTTCCACTAGTTTTGTCAGTCCTTTGTGATGCCAGTTTTGCTCCACCATAAAGCGGGGAATAACACCAATAACCTGTCCGCCGGCCTGAAGTGAACCATCAGCAACCGCTCTCATTAATCCAATACTTCCTGCACCATTTATCAGACGAATATCTTTTTGAGCCAGGAGTTGACCTAGTTTGGTTGCTGCATTGAAATATGTCTGATCAATTTTAGTACTCGAAGCACTATATACACATACTGAATTAATGTTATTCATCCTTGTAGTCAGTTTTACAATTCGCCGCAAAATTAATCATTTCTTTTTGTATTATGGCTCTTATAACAGGGAATTATGTTATTTAAGGAATCGTTTAGATTTTACAAATAGTGTATGTCTGATAATTGTGTTCATTGGATTATTTCGTGAATGGACATTGATGTTGCGGAAAAACTATCCCTGTTTTTTGTTATTATAGGGGGTGAAACTAATTTTTCCGCAGTTTATAATTAGCCAGTTAACTCAAAAAGTAAAACGTATTGTCAGAAAATAACCTTATGTTTTGTATCCTTTTGCAGTATATGCGAGTTAAAAAGTGTTTAATGATTGAATTATAACTGTTTAAAGTGTAATAAATTCTGATTTCTAATTAAAAATGGCTTGTGCTAATGCCTGTTTTTCATTTTTAATGTAGCTGTTTAGTAGATGTTTTTCGTCTCTTATTAAGCCAAAATAAAATAGGTCTCGATTATATGCTGAATGATTAAAATTTATTCAGGTTATCTTGCCTGATTTATCAGGTTTAATTTTTATTTATTGGCGGAAGATTTTTGAAGGATAACTTTCGTTCCGCCCGAGCCTGCTTTATAATTTTAGCAAACTAATTAGCTTTAGCCAGGAGTGATATTACAGGTTGTCACATTAAAGCAGTTATTTCTTAAAGTTGATTTGAAAACTTCCTCAGGAAGTGGAGATATTATTATAATTAATCAATTTGATTACAAAGAGAATGGTTTATTTTCAAAATGAGAACTAATTTGTTATATTTGCGATCATAATAATTCTTATTGAATTAAAATATAATCATTAATCCAGAATAAATATGGATAAGCTATCTTTGTGTAAGTTTGGAGAAGGGGAGTGCTATGGTGTAAAAGAGCTTAATCTTTTGCTAAAACTTAGTAATATGCTTAGCAATAAAGAGGTTAATTTGGATGATGTGATTAAGCTCCTCTGCGAGCATTTGCATGCCGAAAGAATTATCCTGACTGTATTAAACAGGGAAAGCTCCAATATTTTTATTGAAGGCTCATACGGTATTACAGAAGACGATAAAAAGAATGCAATTTACCAGGTAGGAGAAGGCATTATTGGTAAAGTGATTAAAAGTGGAGAAACAATTCTGGTTCCAAGAATTGAAGATTCAAAGGATTTCCTGAATCTTACACATGCCCCAACATCAATAAACAGTATTGAGGTATCGTTTATTTGTACTCCTATTCGCTATAAGGCCGAAATAATAGGAACTCTTAGTTTTCATAAAGCCTATTTGAGGAATATTTCATTTAATGAAGATGCTCGTTTATTGAAGATTGTTGCTTCAATGATTGGCAGAACTATTCGTCGCAGGCAGGAATATGCTGAAGAGATGGAACAACTGCTGAATGAAAACAGGCAGTTGAAAGGTGAACTGCGAAATCGTATAATGCCTGATTATATTAAAGGTAATTCTGGAAAAATGAATGAAGTTTTTAATCTGATTGATAGTGTGGCAGCAACCGAAGCAACGGTATTGATAAGAGGAGAAAGCGGAGTAGGCAAAGAGCTTATTGCAGATGCCATACATTATAATAGTCCCCGGAAAAATAAAGCATTTATTAAAGTAAATTGTGCTGCTCTACCGGAAAGTCTGATTGAAAGTGAACTTTTTGGGCACGAAAAAGGATCTTTTACCGGTGCAAGTGCTCAAAGGATTGGACGTTTTGAAGCCGCTGATGGAGGAACCATTTTTTTAGATGAGTTTGGAGAAATACCGGCGGCAATTCAGGTAAAACTATTACGTGTATTGCAGGAAAGAGAAATAGAACGTTTGGGAAGTACAAAACCTATTAAAGTAGATGTACGAATTATATGTGCAACAAACCTTAATCTTGAAGATCTTATTGCAAAAGGGGAATTTAGGGAAGATCTTTATTACAGAATAAATGTTTTTCCTATTTATGTTCCAGCTTTAAGAGAAAGAATTAATGATATACCTGTCCTCGCAGATTTTTTTATTGATAAATTTAATAAGCGTCTAGGAAAAAATATCAAGCGAATTACTGCCATGGCAATTGATACGTTAATGGTTTATCATTGGCCTGGAAATATACGTGAACTTGAAAACTGTATTGAAAGAGCCTGTATCCTTAGTAATGATAATGTGATCAGAACAACTAATTTACCACCAACTTTGCAAACGGCTGTAACAAGTGAGACTGAACAAAATGGCACTTTGGAAATAATTCTGGGTAAACTGGAAAAGCAGATTATTATGGATACGCTGATTACCTGTAAGGGAAACATGGCAAAAGCTGCCGACCAATTAGGCATTACTGAGCGTATGATGGGTATTCGAATAAAGAAATACGAAATTGATCCTAAACGTTTTAAAACTAAAATGATTAATGAAAATGATAGAATTTGAATTCTGTGATTATGAGAATCCCATGCATCTTGATGCATTGGCTGATTTGCTTAATCACTACATGACTGATCCGATGGGTGACTCTGTACCACTCAACAAGAGGAGTCAATTGCGCTTAGTTGACGGGTTGGCTAATCATCCTTCTTCTTTTGTCTTATTCATTATTTACGATCAAAAGATTGCAGGATTGGCTACTTGTTTCGTTAATTTCTCAACGTTTAAAGTTAAGCCATATATAAATCTGCACGATTTAATTATATATGATAAATATAGAGGCAAAGGACTGGGACGATTACTACTGGAAGAGCTTATTCATATTTCTGAATTGAGGAAATATTGTAAAATCTCACTTGAAGTGAGGGAAGATAACAAGGTAGCTCAAAACCTTTATAGAAGTATGGGATTCAAAGAATGTATCCCTAACATGTATTTTTGGACAAAAACAATTGATGAATGAAAATAGCAATTCCTGTAATAGATGATAGTAAACATAAGTACGATATAGCCAACGGCTTTAATTCAACAGGATCACTTTGTCTTTATAATAAAGATTCAGATCAATATTCATGGATAAGAATAGCCGATCTTGCCAGTAATATGGGCGAACTTTTGCCTGCTTTAATTTCTAAAGATGTAGATAATGTGATTACCAAACACATACACCCTATGGCATTGCAGGTATTTATTCTTAAAGGAGTAAAAGTTTATTTATCAGAAGGTTTTAATTTAAAAGAAAATATTGATTTGTTCAATCAAAGTAAGTTGCATTTGTGTGATGCTATTTCTTCTTATGCTGATATTCAAATATGTGGTGGTCAATGTTCAGTCTGTTCTACTGAATGCAATGAAAAGTAATATTTAAAAAGAAAGTGTTATGTCTATAAAGAATGCAATGACTTTTATATCTAAAGTTGACAGCGATAAATTGTTGAGAACTGAATGTTACAAGTGCAAAACAAAACAAGAGTTATTGGCTTTTCTCCAAACTCAGTTAATGCTTTTCACTGAAGAAGAGTTTGAAGAAGCTATAAATATAATGCTTTTTAAATGCCAATCTTACGAAGATGCTGATAAAATTAAGCAGGTAGAGGCGTGGTTTACTTTGTTCCATTGACTTCTGACAATCGTTTTTCTACCAACGCTTTAATCTCTGTCATACCCTTGACCATCTCTGTTAGTTCTTCTATTTCGGGAGTCCGGTAGCCAAAGCCTTCCAGAGAACAGATTCCCTCGAATTTACCCACTAAAATTGATGTCATTTTCATTGACTCAGTTAATTCATTCTCAAACTCTTCTGCTTCTTTATAGAGTGCAACAGGCATGTGATGAGTAGCACTCCAATTATATCGGGCTAATAAACTCACAAAGTATTTTTCAAATGCCATGACAGCAATATTATAAAGAAGATCCTTTGTGAAATGTGTTTTCTTATTTAAACTATTTTCAAGAGTCTTTAAATAACTATTCGCATATTCAAGAGAGCTGTTGGCTAATAACAACATATCATCATCTGGAACGATAGATTCCTGTATATTCTCTTTCTCCATAATATTTCTCCTTTTTTCTTATATCCCAATAAATCCGATATAAATCTTTCTCATCTAAACACTTTTTCTTCCTAACAGCTTCTTCTTTTATTTTAAATAATAGCATGTCGCAAATAGTGTCATCATCAGGCAAATTTGCTTTCTGAAGGTAATATCTTATTGTTGATTTTCCGCTGTGCTTCCCTATAATGAAATCCTGCTCTGATTTCCCAATTTCAGAAGCTTCAATTAATTGATAGGTTCTTCTATCTTTTTGCAGACATTGAGTATGTATGCCAGATTCATGTGATAAAACAAGGCTTCCGGTAATAGGTTTGCTTTCGGGTAATATTCTGTTTGAAATCTCAGAAACGTAATTCGAAATCTCAGAATAAAGAGTAGTATTTAATTCGCAATCAATGTCTTCACTTATTTTTAAAGCCATTGAAACCTCTTCAAGAGCAGCATTGCCAGCGCGTTCACCAAGTCCGTTAACGGTTACACTCAGGCATTCGGCTCCAGCTAAGTATGCTGCAACAGTATTAGCAGTTGCCATCCCTAAATCATTATGTGCATGTATTTCTAACGGTAAATCTCTGTATGTTGCACGAATGGATTTAATAAGTTTAAAGCACGAAATTGGACTTAATATACCAACAGTGTCGGCTATCCTAACCCGGGAAGCTCCTAAAAATATACTAAGCCCAATAAATTCTTTCAGGAAAGATAAATTGGCTCTTGTGGCATCCTGAGCACCAATAGTTACATACTCAAATTGAGAAGATGCAAAATCAAACATTTCCTGTAAATTCTGCAAAACCCACTCTTCATCTTTTCCCATTGCTTTTTGAAGAATTTTAGAAACAGGAAATGATAAATGTACTCCATTAGTTCCACTTTTTGCAGCTAAAAGAATATCTTTCTTATTTGCTCTGCACCATGCAAGAGTTTTGAATTTAAATCCTTGTTTACAGATTATATTTATCTCCTGAGCCTCTTTTATTCCCAAAGCTGGAGTTCCTATTTCAAGTTCGGGAATACCAACTTCATCTAATAGTGAACAGACCTTTATCTTTTCATCTAAAGAAAAGATAACACCAGGAGCCTGTTCACCGTCACGTAAAGTTGTATCAATATAATATGGTTTCTTAATTTTCTTCATTATTTAGTCAGATATCAGGTATTTGGCACATGGCTCATTATTTTCAAGAGCGTCAAGTATTTCGTCTATTACATCTTCACTATCAACCCCTCCATACCAATAATTGTTGGGATGAATAACCATTACTGGTCCTTGGGAACATACATTCAGGCAAGCTGTAGTAGATACTGCTACATCTAATCCCCTATCTGATGCTTCTTCACTTAGATATTGTAACAGTCCGGCTGCACCTTTTTTGTTGCACGCACCTTGTGCTTCTCCTGCTACCCGATAAGAATTACACACTAAAATGTGATAAGCTGGCTTTTTCATTTCTTTCTGATTTATTGTTATTGAATAAAATTATGCACATCCCTGGGCGTTACCTTTGCATCCACTGCCACATTTAAAGGCATCTGGTTTAGCAATGCTTCTGATAGGTTTATTGTTATATACTCCATCAAGCCCATCGTCTATTAATCCCGTCATCTCTATTACATGTACATTACAGGAATTGAGTATTGTTTTAGGATTTTCTCCAACTCCCGATACAAGTATTGCTCTGCAATCATTTAGTGAACGCGCCATGTCTACCCATCTTTGGTCTCCTGCACCAGGAATTGGTGTTTTTCTTTCTTCAACCAATTGGAAACCTTTAGGAGACTGCTTGAAGATATACAGAGAAGTAGCCTCTCCTAAATGTAAGTTAACCAGCAATCCTTCGTGAGTTGCCACTGCTACGTAAGGGCGGGTTGCCAGATCGAAAGCCGGACGTGAAGCATATTCTTTCAATAGTGCATGAGTCCCTTCAATATCTTGCCCAAGTAAACCGGCGGCGTCGGCTCTGCAACGTGCACAGTGGCTCATTAATTTCAGATGCTCCGATGCCAAAGTCCGGGTCTTGAAGATCATCTTTGAATCGGGTTTAGGTGTATCTGCAAATCCTGTTTCAGCAGTGGGAATTAGTGGAATGCAGTTAATTAGATCTGCTCCCAGCTCAGCGCATTTACGAGCCACTTCCGGAATATGATCCTCATTAATACCTGGGATAATAATACTGTTTATCTTGACTGTAATTCCTTTTGCTTTTAATAATGGAATACAAGTTAATTGTCTTTCAAGTAAAATTCTTGCTCCTTCAATGCCTCTGTATACGTGTTTGTTATAGCGTATCCATTTATAAATCTTAGCACTGATAGTAGGGTCAATAGCATTTATGGTTATTGTAACATGGCTAACACCAAGTTCTGCTATCTCATCAATATAAGGCTCTAAATCAAGGCCATTCGTTGATAGGCAGAAAATCTTATCAGGAAAAATACTCTTAACGCTCCGCATTGTTTCCAATGTTTCTTCCGGATTGGCAAAAGGATCTCCTGGGCCAGCAATACCTACAACAGATAAGTTGTCTAGCTTTGCATCCAGTGCCTTTAGATAATCGGCAGCCTGAAAAGGAGCAAGCACAGATGATGTAACTCCGGGGCGCGTTTCGTTAACACAATCATATTTCCTGTTGCAGTAGTTGCACTGAATGTTGCATTTGGGTGCTACAGGTAAGTGTACTCTTGCGTGAGAATGTTTTGCACTTTCGTCAAAGCAGGGATGAACATGTTTTTTTTCTGTTGTTTCCATAACTAAATATATTTATACCCTACAGGAGAGTTTTCTTGTTTATATTCTATTAATGCATTTACAATGCGGTCAAATAATTCCTGAGTCCCCCTATATCCAATGTGATGTAGGCGAGCTGCTCCAAAGCGGTCGTGAATGGGAAATCCTAATCTGACTAATGGAATTTTACGTTCCCGGGCAATGTAATACCCTTTACTATTTCCAATCAATATATCTGGATTTAATTCTTCAGCCTGTTCGCGCATTGTTTCAAAATCAGAACCACTTAGTACACTTATAGGAACTTCTGCCTGATCAAATAATTTTTCTACTTCTGATCTCAGCAAGCTACTGTTTCCTCCGGATCCTATAAGAGCTGGCTCTATGCCTATTTCTTTTAGGAAACCGGCAAGACTTAAAACCAAATCTTCCTCACCAAAAATCATGGCACGTTTGCCGAATACATATTTGTGAGCATCTACGTAAGCATCTATCAAGCGGCCTCGTTCTTTTCTGTGTTTCTCAGGAACGCTCTTCTGGCTGATTTCAGACAATATATTGAAGAAGCTGTCGGAAGATTTAATTCCAATAGGCATTCCTATCGAATAGTTCTTTACTCCAAATTCATTTTCCAACCATTCTCCGGCAGTTTGGATTCTGCCTGCATTACTCTTTACTGCTCCTTTATTGAACACATTGCCGAATTCAATTGTCGCTTTGGCTCCTCCGGTACGCATTATATCACTCAGGGGAGTTCCTCCTTGAGGAATTAATTGATAATCTTTCCAATGCTCATTGTCAAGAGTCTCGGAATAGTCCGGGAAAAGAATGTATTTAATGCCAAAATCATCAAGTACTTCCTTTAGGTAACGGATGTCTGCCGGAGAAACAAATCCAGGGAATATGTTTATATAATCTCCTTTGAGTTTGTCAGTGGCTAAAGATTTTATAGCTGCCAGCAAAGTATTATGAAACCCATCGATATGGCTTCCGCAATAACTGGCTGTAGATACATTGATAAATGTAGGCAATTCCTTATCTTTATTTGCCTCCTTATAATCCCTTATCAATCCAGGCAAATCTTCGCCAATGGTTGCACTCAGACATGTGGACGCTATTCCAATAACTTTAGGATTGTATTGCCTTATAATATTATTGATTCCTGTGATAAAGTTCCGGCTTCCCCCATAAACAGTAGCAGCTTCACTAAAGTTTGATGAAGCAATATCTACCGGTTCTTTATAATGGCTAATCATATACCGGCGAATATATGTTGCACACCCTTGTGAGCCGTGGATAAGCGGAACACATCCTTCTATTCCTTTTAATGCTACAGATGCACCTAGTGGGGCACATAGTTTGCATGCATTACGGGTTGATATATATTGCTTCTCCATATTATACTTGTTTATTTAGTAAATTGCCATACCGGACTCATTGCTGTCGCATAAATCTCACGTGCAAAATTCATCATTCCTTCATAACCGGCCAGAGCCTCTTTTCTTTCGTGATTATGATCGCAAAAGCCCAATCCTATTTTATGTGCGATGGGGCGCTCCTTTACTCCTCCAATAAAAATATCCGCATGCTTTTCTTTTACGAAATGAGATAGCTCAACAGGATTAGAGTCATCTACTATAATTGTGCCCTCATCGCATAGCTTTTTTATGAGTTCATAATCTTCAGTGGTCCCGGTTTGAGATCCAACAATCACAGTCTGAACACCTATCAGGCGAAGAGCTTTTATTAATGAAATAGCTTTGAAAGCACCACCCACATAGATTGCTGCCTTTTTTCCTTGTAGTCTTTCCTTGTACCATTTAAGTTGCGGCATAAGTCGGGTAAATTCTTCGCGTACTAACTCTTTGGCTTTAGTCATCATCTCTTCACTTTTGAAAAAAGAAGCAACATCGTAAAGAGCATCGCTCATATCCTCAATGCCGAAATAGGAGACTCTCATGCTTGGAATACCATATTCTTTTTTCATCATTTGGGCCAGGTAATTCATCGATCCGGAACATTGAACAACATTTAAGGAAGCATTGTGGGCATTACAGATATCTTCAACTCTTCCATCTCCGGTGATTGTGGCGTTAACATGAATACCCATCTTTTTGTAGTACTCCAATAAAATCCAGAGTTCACCGGCAAGATTAAAGTCACCGAGTATATTTATGCTATACTTAGGTGTTGGTTTATTTATAGTGCCTACAAGTTGAAAGAGTGCTTCGCAAGCAACCTTGTACCCGTCTTTTTTTGATCCCTGAAACCCTGGTGCCTGAACAGGGATAACGGGAATACCTTTACGGAGAGCCATCTGTTTGCAGGCTGATTCCACATCATCACCAATAACTCCTACAATACAAGTAGTATAAATAAAAGCAGCTTTTGGATGATGAAGATCAATCAATTCTTCCATAGCCGCATTCAATTTATCGATACCTCCAAAGATGACGTCTCTCTCTTGTAAATCGGTGGAGAAACTAAGTCTGTGTAACTCTGGTCCTGAAGAAAGAGAACCTCTTATATCCCATGTATATGCGGCGCATCCAATAGGACCATGGATAAGATGCAATGCATCTGCAATAGGATAGAGCACAACTCTGGAACCACAAAAAACGCATGCCCTTTGACTAACTGAACCGGCCAAACTTTCTTTGTTGCATTCTATCGTTGCAGTATTAATACCTGCGAATGCCACTTGTTTTTCTCTTTCTTTTAAAATATAGTCCATATTGATCTTACATTTAATTATTATAATACCAAAACCATGCCAAAGAGTTGAGTTTGCTAATTGGGATTACTCTATGCATTCAGGTTCAGATATTTAAAGATAAACATTATAAAAGAAAGAGAATATTCGGGTTACCCCGAAGTAGGGAGATAAGGATAATCTTACATTAATGTAGGATTCTACCCTTTCTTAATTCTTTAGAAAAAAGCTCCGGCATTCTGAGAAATATATATTTTCTCAAAGATGCAGAAGCGTTTCTACTAACAACACTCAATAGATTACATTTGGAACTCAACCTTTTCTTCAGGACATGTACGATCCTGATGATCCATAAAAGCATTTAAAATCTGAATAACCAGGTTTGTTGCACCTACATATCCGGTTTTAGGGAAGTAGTTGTGTCCTGAGCGATCGGCAATTGGGAAACCAAAACGAATAAACGGTGTATCTTCATCTCTGGCAATGTATTTACCATAAGTGTTACCTATAAGCAAATCAACCCCTTCTTGTTTAATCCACTGATGAAGACGAAACATATCAGCACGTTCACCGCTCATGAACTTCGCTTCAGGAATATCTTTTAATATCTCAGACATACGTTCATCGAAAGGTTTTCCAGGTGTTCCACTAACGATATAAACCGGTTTCATGTCTAGGCTTACCAAAAACTCAGTAAGAGGAATCAATGTATCCGGATCTCCCCATAATGCTACACGTTTGCCATAAAGATATTTAGCATTGTCGGCAATAAGGTCGATTAATTGTCCGCGTTCTTCCGTGATACTATCAGGAATAGGAAGATTAGCATGACGGCTAAGAGACATAAGGAAGCGGTCTGTTGCTTTTAAACCAATAGGAATGTCTACCACTTCAAACTTAACTTTGCATTTGTTTTCAAGTTTGATGCAAGCATCTTCCGTGCAATATTGTCCAAGGCCGATTGTAAATTTGCTATCACCCGTAGCTCTCAGTTCCGGAATTGTTGTTCCTCCGTCGGGATACATGTGGTATTTACCGTTGAGAGGAGTATCAAGTACGCCGGTCATGTCCGGGAACATAAGTGTTCTTGCCTCCATTTCCTTGGCAAGTCTTTTGATTTCCCTCATATCCGAAGGTTCCATCCATCCTGCAACCAGGTTTACCACATTCTTTTTCTTAGGTGTAGCAGTAGAGAAGAACTTTACCATTGCTGCAACCTGATTAGAATATCCGGTGATATGCGTTCCAACGTATGATGGTGTATTGCAATAAATCACAAATTTCCCTTCGGGTATTAGTCCATCGTCATTAGCTTTAGAGACAATCTGAGTAAGGTCATCACCAATTGTTTCGGAAAGACAAGTAGTATGCACGGCAATAACTTCCGGTTTGTAAACCGTGAACATAGTCTCTATTGCCTGAACCAAGTTGGCCGAACCACCGAATACTGAAGAACCTTCCGAGAAAGAACTGGTTGCAGCTACAACCGGCTCTTTAAAATGGCGGGTTAATGTACTTCTATGATAAGAACAGCAGCCTTGCGAGCCGTGACTGTGAGGCAAGCATCCATGAATACCTAACGCAGCATACATTGCTCCAATAGGTTGACAGGTTTTGGCAGGGTTAATAGTCAAGGCCTTTCTGTCTATTTCTTTATCTGTAGTGTGCTTTAATAACATAATTCTTTTTGTTTTTACAGGTTAATAAACATATTCTGCTTCGACGATATCCTCTTTTTCCCAGGGAGCTTTCATTTCTTTCCAAATGCTGCAACAAGCTATTTGCTCAATATCCTTGTAGAAGTTGATAGCTCCTTCAAAAGCTGCGTACGGACCACCGTAATCGTAGTTATGCAACTGTTTCAATGGTATACCCATTTTTTGCACGCAGAACTTTTCTTTGATACCGGCGCAGAAGATATCCGGATGATACATCTCGATAAGTTTCTCCATCTCGTAATGACTTAAGTCATCAATAACAAGAGTTCCTTTCTTCATTTCTGCCATCATACCTTCGTAACCGTTGAATTCCAGTCCTTCTTTTTCCAAAGCTTTTAATTCCTCTTCGGTTTTACGTGGTTTGAAGCGGGTGGCATCTTCTTTAACCGTAATTTGTTCAATGTTACGACTATCTGCATCAATCTGAATGGAAGGAATTACACTGCGACCTTCGTAGTCGTCTCGGTGACCGAATTCATATCCGGCAGAGATTGTTGTCATTCCCAGTTCATTGAATAGTTCCTGATAATGGTGAGCACGAGAACCTCCCACGAAGAGCATAGCCAGTTTGCCTTTGGTTTTTTCCAATGCTTTTTCCTGAGCCTCTTTTACAGAGATCATCTCTTCTGCAATCACCTTCTCTATACGGTCAATTAATTCCTGATCACCAAAATATTTTCCAACCTTACGAAGTGTTTTTGCTGTAGCTTCTGCACCAATAAAGTTTGCTTTCATCCATGGAATACCGAAAGATGTTTCAAGCATCTCTGCTACATAGTTTATGGATCGGTGGCACATAACCAAGCTTAAATCGGCAGTGTGTGCAGTTTCAAACTGTTTCTTTGTGGAGTTACCGGACATTGTTGCTACAAGTTCAATGCCACACTTATCCATTAATGTTTCAATAGCAAATGCATCACCGCCAATGTTATATTCACCTAAAACATTTATTCTGAATTTGTATTTGCCATCTACAGAATCGTCATTACCAATAAGGTTTTTGTATAAACCATTGTTTGCAATGTGGTGACCGGCCGACTGTGATACTCCACGATATCCTTCGCATGAGAATCCGAAGATATTTACTTTACCTTCCAGTTCTTCAGTCATGTGACGAGCCACGCGGTGCACATCGTCTCCAATCAATCCAACCGGACAAGTAGAGAAAATAGCAATAGCTTTCGGGTGAAATAGTTCGTATGCTTCACGAATGGCCTGTTTCAGCTTTTCTTCCCCTCCAAACACAATGTTGGAATCCTGCATATCTGTAGAGAAAGCATAAGGAATAAAGTTCTCAGGAGCCTGCTCGTCAGGGCGAGTTTGGTTACGGCGGGTGAGCCATGAGTAAAATCCACAGCCGATTGGTCCGTGAGTGATATTTACAATATCTCTTGTTGGGCCCAGAACCACACCTTTACACCCGGCATAAGTACATCCTCTCTGAGTAATAATTCCGGGAATTGTACGTACGTTGGCCTGAATCTGAGGAATTTCATCAGGATCATTGTACACAATTGCTTTTCCTCTTTTCTTTGCAACCTTTTTAGGATAGGCCGCTAGTACCTCTTCTTTAAATTCAGCGAGGTTAATATCCTTTTCTGTATCTTTTGTCATAGCAGTAACCTCCTTTAATCTAATGTTTCGTCACCAGATTCACCCGTGCGAACACGAATAGAACCAACGGTATCAATTACGAATATTTTCCCATCGCCGCTTTTTCCTGTTTGATTTGCCTTGATAAGTGTTTCTACAGCCAGATCTTTCTTCTCGTCGGTAACCACAAGCGTAATCATTCTTTTGGATTTCAGACGAGGCATCTCCGAGATCAGTTCATGATGTTCAGGATCTACGTCGGCGGCCTTTTCCAAATCGCCGTGTCCTTTTCCGCGTCCCAGAACAGGCATGGCGGTGAACGATGGCAATCCTGCTTCCGAAAGAGCGATCTTTGTGTCACTCATCTTGGCAATGCGAATCATTGCTAATATTAGTTTCATAATTCCTAGTCTCGTTTGATTTATACTTCTTTTCTACCGCTGGAGATGGTGTAGGTTTCTTCTACCGGAGTAACGAATATTTTTCCGTCGCCAAACTGTCCTTTTTCTCCTGAACGGGCAGCTTCCATGATTGTTTCAATAACAAAATCCTTATCTTTTTCAGGAATTACAATCATTAAAAGGTCTTTGGGTAATTCGTCATAAGTAACATTTCCTACTTTAAGACCGCGCTGTTTACCGCGACCGAATACTGATAGTTTTGTTACTGCGGGGAAACCTGCATCGAATAATGCTTTCATTACTACGGATGACTTCTCTGGGCGAACAATAGCTCTTAATAAATACATATAAATATCCTCCTTTATTTATTAGTTCATAATACCGAAGCCAACCAATAACTCTTCCAGTTCAGGCATAGAAAGTGGGGTAGGGATAACAAACATTTGGTTATCGTTTATTTTCTTAGCCAAAGAACGATATTCGTTGGCCTGAGTGTGTTCCGGTGCGTGGTCAATAACAGTCTTACGGTTAATTTCAGCATGTTGAACCATGTTGTCGCGGGGAACGAAGTGAATCATTTGAGTTCCAAGTTTTGAAGCGAACTCTTCAATCATGTTTGCTTCATTGTCTACCTTACGAGAGTTGCAAATAATACCACCCAAACGAACTGTTCCTACTTTACCAAACTTGGCAATAGACTTACAGATATTGTTGGCAGCGTACATAGCCATCATCTCTCCTGAGCAAACAATGTAAACCTCTTCTGCTTTGCCATCACGTATTGGCATGGCGAAACCACCGCATACTACGTCACCAAGTACATCATAGAACACATAATCAAGATGTTTGTCGTCATCGTAAGCACCAAGCTGTTCAAGCAAATTGATAGAAGTAATGATACCACGACCGGCACAACCTACTCCCGGTTCCGGACCGCCTGATTCTACACAACTGGTTTCGTGAAATCCTGGTTTCATAACATCGTCCAGATCAATATCTTCACCTTCGTCACGAAGTGTGTCGAGTACTGTTTTCTGTGCAAGACCATGAAGCAATAAACGTGTGGAGTCTGCTTTAGGATCACAACCTACAACCATTACTTTTTTACCCATTTCAGCCAAACCGGCTACTGTGTTTTGCGTTGTGGTACTTTTACCAATGCCGCCTTTTCCGTAAATAGCAATCTTTCTCATAACCTTATTTACCTTAGTTAATATTAAAACTTATAAGATTATAAACAGAAAGCGTGCCAAAGCTGAACAGAGCTCTCAATGATGAGTCTTTGTATTGTTGTTAATGCGTTGATTAATAATTGAATATGTAGGGTAAAATAAATGATAATAATATGAGAGATAAGAAAACGCCTTTTTAAGATGAGAGATTTTTCTTACATAAATGTAGGGAAATACACCAAAATGTAGGATTATTGCCCCAGAAAAAGTTCACTGAGAGCAGAAATCTCACCAAGAAATTGAGCATAATTTTGAAAGGACCCGGCACTGAATATTTCTTTTGGGTGACCTTGTGCCAATACTTTGCCGTTCTTTATGGTCATTACCGACGAAGCCAGGGAGCAGACCTCGTTCACATCGTGGCTTACAAGTATAGTAATTGTGTTTAGTAACAAGTGTGCTTTGCGAATTTCGTGTTGCAGAGCAGTGCGCATTTCAAAATCAAGTGCCGATAATGGTTCATCCAGCAGCAAAAGACTGGGCTTGGCAGCCAATGCTCTGGCCAGTGCCACTCTCTGCCTTTGTCCACCGGATAGCTGTGTAGGCTTTTGCTTCCTCAATGCAATGAGATCGAATAACTCCATAAGCTCTTCTATAGCCTCAGTGTCTTTTTCTTTTTGTGCAAACCTGATATTACTTTCTACACTCATATTAGGGAAGAGAGCATAGTCCTGGAACATATATCCTACGTTACGGAGCTGAGGAGAGAGATTTATTTTCTTGTCGGAATCGAACCAAACAGTATCATTATATACAATCCGGCCTTTAGAAGGAGTGGTAAGTCCGGCCAGAATTCTCAGCAGGGTTGTTTTTCCCGAACCCGAATGACCGAAGAGACAAAGCAATTCCCTGTCTGCTATCTCAGAACAGATTTTAAGTGTCTTTTTTCCTTCCGAAGTAAGCATCGGACGTTCTATATCTATTTTCAGCATAATTCCTTTAAAGTGTTTTCTTGTTGCCGTTTATACTGAATATAACAGTTAGTATAACCATTGAAACAATGAATAATACAAATGAATATTTGTTTGCCGTGTCGTAATTAAGAGATTGCACCTCATCATAAATGGCAATGGAGGCTACTCTTGTTTCTCCGGGCATGTTTCCTCCTACCATAATTACTACTCCAAACTCACCGATGCAGTGAGCAAAAGTCATTGCAACTGCCGTTATAATGGAGGGTTTCATGTTGGGAATAAGAACTCTTGTAAAAGTGGTGAAGAATGATTTTCCCAAGGTATATGATGCTTCCCTATAACTTCGGGGAATGCTTGCAAAGCCGTTTTGTAAGGGTTGAACCATAAACGGCAGACTAAAAAGCACACTAGCCACTAATATTCCCTCAAAACTAAATGCCAGACGGAGATTTAGTGTATGCTCCAGAAAATGCCCTATTACATTTTGCGGACTGTAAGCAACCAGCATGTAAAAGCCCAGCACAGTAGGGGGCAACACAAGTGGCATGCTGATGAGTGCTTCTATTAATGGCTTAAACCGAAACCGCTTGTATGCCAGCCAGTAACCTAAGGGCAAGCCTATGATAAGAAGTATTACAGTAGTAATTGTAGCCAGCTTACCTGTAAGAAGAAGGGTTTGTAGAAAATCATCGTTCATATTATGTATATTCAATTAAATAAGTTAGTCAAAGTTTGGGGTTAGCTAAGCATAAATAACCTGAAAGAATGTTTTATTAATGTACAGCAAATTTTTAAATAGTGTACATTTATTATAATTTAGGTGTACACTAAATTAAATACTAGTGTACACCAATCTGAAAACATATACCGAGACATCACTCTAATGTTCCTTTAACGAGGAACTGAGTATCCGTACTTTTCCCAATAAACTTTGGTTCTTGGCGATAGAACATAAGCCATGAATTTGCTTGTTTCGGTGTTTCTTACTGCAGTCTTGATAAGAATGCATGCCTGCTCTACCGGAGCATAAAGTTTAGGATCTACAATATAATATGTCCCTTTTCCTTTCATCTCTGGAGCCAGGGCAAGTGAGAGGGCTACAAACCCAATCTCTGCATTACCGGTAAAGGCAAACTGAGCAGCCTGCGAGATATTATCGCCAATTACAATCTTTGATTTCAATGATTCATAAAGTCCCATCTTTTTAAGCAGTTCGAATGAACGCTCACCATAAGGCGCTGTTTCCGGTTTGGCTATGGCAATTTTCTTTATAGCCGGGTCTTTTAAAACCGAAAGTCCTTTAGTTACATCCAATGAAGTACTGTATATGGCCAGTTTTCCGTAGGCGTAAGTCTTCATGGCTCCCCAGGCAACCCCTTTTGCTTTCAGTTTCAATGGGAACTCATTGTCGGCAGCCATAAAGAAGTCAAAGGAAGCACCATTGAGAATCTGCTGAACCAATGTACCCGAACTGCCGAATGTGATGTTGATCTTAGCTTTAGGATGCTCTTTTTCATATTGTGCTTTTATATCCTCCAGCACATAACGGAGGTTTGCAGCAGCGGCAACATTTACTTTCTGAGCTTGTGCAAGGATACATACCAGTATCAGTGCCACGGTTATAATCGTTCTTTTCATGAGATTGAGTTTTATATTTTATTTATCGGTAAAAATAGATTTCAGATAAGAAGGAGAGACTGTGAGCATTACATATCCCCATTGTGGAAAGCGGGTTTTGGCATCGGCGGTCATGCCTTTTGCTATGCGAGTGTTGTCTTTTGCAAAGTAGGTGCTCCAGCCAACTTGTAGTTTACTCCATTCATTGAGTTTGTAGTTAAGGCAAAGATCTAACTCCGAACCAAGTGATTTGCCAATGTTTTGACTATTGCTTGTCATGTCTTTACTGGAACTGAATACGTGAAATGCACCTTCAATGCTGGTTGTTTTACTTACTTTAGCATTTATACTGCCGTAGTAATCAAGCAGACCTGCGCTAAGAGGTGTTGACCAATATTCCATGGAACCATTAAAACTGTGATTTGAGCCATAGAGCTTTCTGAAGTTTTTCTGTTTGCCATCAGTTTTGTTATCATCTCCCGACAGGTAATCTGTACCTAAACAGGTTGTAACTGCCGAAGATATTTTGTAGTTTAACTTCACTGCCGCCATGCTACCTCTCAAATCATCACCGGTTTGATTCTTTCCTGCCTGAAAGTAGGCTGTGGCAAGTGCGGAAAATGGTTTTGTTTCATTGCCATATTTCAGATTACCGCCAAAAGTGTATCCGTGATTCATATTAACCTTTGTACCGTACTTCGTAGCATCTGTGGTAGGCTGCATGCCTTCGTCTACAGCAATGGCGGAAAGAGTCAGATCTTTCGCAATTCCTTTAGACAACCAAAGTAAACCCATGTACCGGTATTTGGCCCCATTAGTATAAACAGTTTCCGAAGAAATGGCAGAAGTATTGTTATAAGCAAAACCCAAATGGGCCTGAAAGTCATTTACATTGTACTTGAACAGAGCCAGATCGTGTGAATTACCCGTATTACTCCAATTGGAAGCCGAGAACAAACGACCATCATCGTAAGTCAATGCCTGGCGCCCTACTTTTGCCGAGCCTCCCGGCATTAATAAAAACTCAGCCCATGCTTCAAACACTCCCAGTGTGGCAGTCTCCGAACTCGGTGCAGTTTTACCGTAAGTGCGCGAATCCTGAATAGTAAACTGGGTCTTCAGAACTGCAGAAGTAAAGGTTGCTCCCAAACGAGTACGCTGAATTGCAAAAATACCCGGATCATTACTGTCCGATAATGGAGCTCCGAAACCATCTCTATACTCTACCCTGGGTCTGAATTCCCCATCAATAGCTACTGTCTGTGCATTCATCTTACACGCACAGACAGTGGCAACAATTGTTATCCAAAAACATTCTTTACCTAATACCTTCATAATACTAACTTTTTAATTAAATATCCGTTATCAAAAACAGAGAATAACGCTTCCTTAAAGGAAAGCGATATCCACCCTAAAGAATATCGCTCCCTAAAAAAAACAGCTTTCTAATTCGCTGTTTGCCTGTTCTAATAGCTTAATGATTTCAATTTCATGCATGGCGTAGCTTTCAATAACCTTCATTCCGTAAGGACTTATACTGCAACCGCCTCCGTCTTTTCCTCCCTTTTGCCTAATCACCACAGGAATGGGCGAGAGTCTATTCATCTTATCAATCAAATGCCAGGCGTGTTGGTAAGACATCTTCAGGCTCTTTGCTGCTGCATTGATAGATCCATCTGCCAAAATCTGTTTTAATAACCGGTACTGGTTTTGGCCAATAAAGACTTCGTTATCCCGGTAAATGGTAAGAAGGGCATCCATTGAGAATGTTGAGCGATCCATGCGGTCCGGCGATTTAAATTCCAATCATCACTTCGGTAGATTTGAAGATAGCGTATGCTTCATCTCCTACCTTTATATTGAGTTCGCCAATACTATCTACTGTGATTACTGAGACAATTGTGTTTCCTCCACCAATGTCGAGTTTAACCTTTGCGGTAACAATACCCGGAACAATCTCTATTACCTTACCTTTAATTGTGTTTCTTGCGCTTAATAACATAATCTTCTTTGTTTAAATGAGTATTAATCATCGTCTTTTTCATGAAGAAGAATACAAAGGCCGTGCCAGAAATTATAATTCTTTAATTATGAGCAATTTAATTGTGAATGTAGCTTTTGAAGTTTTATTATTTGCTACATTTATGTGTTGTTTTTAGACTGTAGATTACTTTATAGTCGGATTTTGAATGACTTGCCGGAAAAGAAAAAAGCCTGTACAATTCCTTTTTTAAGGAACTGCACAGGCTTAGTATTTATTAATCTTTCGACTAGTATATGCCGAATTCTTCTTTTACTTTGTCGATATAATCGAGTTTTTCCCAGGTAAACAATTCTACTTCTACAGTCTTATCTTCCAAGTAACGAGAGTGGAAACTCTTGGTAACGACTTTAGGAGTACGGCCCATGTGACCATAAGCCGCAGTTTCTGAATAGATAGGATTACGAAGCTTCAAACGGTCTTCGATAGCTTTTGGACGAAGATCGAATATCTTATCAATTTTCTTAGCAATCTCCCCGTCAGTAATGTTCACATTGCTGCGGTTATAAGTGTCAACATAAATATTGATAGGACGTGCCACACCAATAGCATAAGATATCTGAACTAGAATTTCGTCAGCTACACCAGCAGCAACAAGATTCTTTGCAATGTGACGAGCTGCATAAGCTGCACTACGGTCTACCTTGCTAGGGTCTTTTCCTGAGAAAGCACCACCACCATGAGCACCTTTACCACCGTAAGTATCAACAATAATCTTACGACCAGTTAATCCTGTATCACCGTGAGGTCCGCCAATAACGAACTTTCCTGTTGGATTAACGTGGTAAGTAATAGCACCATTAAACAAGTCCAAAACCTTTTTGTTATGAATAGAAGCAAAAACTCTAGGCATCAACACCTTTAATACGTCTTCGCGGATAACAGAAAGCATCTCTTCGTCAGCTTTCAACTGAGCTTCAGGAGAATCGTTTTCAGGTTTAACGAAATCATCGTGCTGAGTAGATACAACAATAGTATCAATACGCACAGGTTTTCCGTTATCATCATATTCTATTGTAACCTGGCTTTTTGCATCCGGACGGAGGTAAGTCATTTGCTTGCCTTCTTTTCTGATTTTAGCCAGAATATATAGTATTTTATGCGCAAGATCAAGAGATAAAGGCATGTAGTTTTCTGTTTCGTTGGTTGCATAACCAAACATCATTCCCTGATCGCCAGCACCCTGTTCCATTGGGTCTGAACGTTCCACTCCACGATTGATATCAGGAGATTGTTCGTGAATAGCAGAAAATACGCCGCATGAGTTTCCTTCGAACATATACTCGCCTTTGGTATAACCAATTTTATTGATTACGTTACGAGCAACTTCTTGCAGATCAACATAAGCTTCAGATTTCACTTCACCCGCAAGTACTACTTGTCCTGTAGTAACGAGAGTTTCGCAAGCTACTTTAGAACTAGGATCGTAAGCCAACAGTTCGTCAAGTACAGCATCCGATATTTGATCGGCTACTTTGTCGGGGTGTCCTTCAGACACCGATTCGGATGTGAATAAATATCCCATGGATAAATAAAGTTTTAGATTGACGGATTTTTAATTCGTCTGTTTATACTAAATAAATATTCTGAAAAGGGATTGATTCGGAAGGAAGAAACGCGATAAATAAGCTATTATTTAGCATTTTTTACTGTGGTTGCAAGCTGCCCAAATCTTTCCACATTTAATTCTGGTACAAATGTATAGCTAATTTCCTGAGTTTTGTTCTTTTAGCTGTATAAATTTTAAGACTTTAACACTCATAAAGATAATTCCTCATAGAAAGATTGGACCGTTTTCCCTGTACCGGGAATCACAAGTTCCGGAGCAATTTCGCAAAGCGGCTTCATTACAAAGAGCCTTTCGGTCATAAGTGGATGAGGAATAGTTAAGTTTTCAGCACTCAGAATGAGGTTATCATATAGAAGAATATCAATGTCGATAACTCTGTCACTATAGGTTCCGTTAACCGATTTTTTATTTCTGCCAATCTCTTTTTCAATATCCTGAGTCTCTTCCATCAGTTGAAGGGGGGGAATTGAAGTTTCTGCACAAACAACCGCGTTGAGAAAAGAGTTTGTAGATTGAAATCCCCAGGGTTCGGAAGCATAAAAAGCGGATTGGGAAGTAATTCTCCCAATCCGCTCTCTTATTTTATCAATAGCAAGGCACAGGTTTCTCTCTTTATCGCCCAGATTTGTACCTAAACCGAAATAAACCAATGCCATTGTTTTTATTCTATTAGTCAATAATCAACATTGCATCTCCATAAGTACCGAAGCGGTATCCTTCTTTCAATGCAACCTGATAAGCATCCATAACAAGATCATATCCACCAAATGCTGCAACAATCATCAATAATGTAGATAGAGGCATGTGGAAATTAGAGATCATTGAATTGGCTACTGTGAACTCATAAGGAGGGAAAATAAATTTATTAGTCCATCCTTCGAAAGTCTTAAGGTGTCCGTCTGTACTTACTGTACTTTCAATAGCTCTCATAACTGTAGTTCCAACAGCACAGATGTTTCTGTTAGCATCTTTTGCCTTGTTTACAATATTAACAGCTTTTTCAGAAACAAACATTTGCTCTGAATCCATCTTGTGCTTAGTAAGATCTTCTACATCAATATCGCGGAAGTTACCAAGGCCTGCATGCATGGTGATAAATGCAAAGTCTATTCCTTTAATCTCCATACGTTTCATCAACTCACGGCTGAAGTGCAAACTTGCGGTAGGTGCAGTTACGGCTCCTTCGTTTTTTGCAAAGATAGACTGGAATCTTTCTTCGTCATCTGCCTCTACGGGGCGATTGATAATAGTATGAGGAAGTGGAGTCTCGCCAAGAGCATAAAGTGCTTTCTTGAATTCTTCATGAGGTCCGTCATAAAGGAAGCGAAGCGTACGTCCGCGAGAAGTAGTGTTGTCAATTACTTCAGCAACCATTGAATCGTCTTCACCGAAATATAGTTTGTTACCAATTCTGATTTTACGAGCAGGATCTACCAATACATCCCACAAACGAAGTTCTTCGTTTAACTCACGTAATAAGAAAACCTCAATGCGTGCTCCTGTTTTTTCTTTGTTTCCATAAAGACGGGCAGGGAACACTTTAGTATCATTGAATATAAAAACATCTTTATCATCAAAATAATCTAAGATGTCCTTAAACACTCTATGCTCTATTTCACCAGTCTTCTTATGAAGAACCATCAAACGGGATTCATCCCTGTACCTTGTAGGGTGCAAAGCAATTTTATCCTCTGGAAGCTTAAATTTAAATTGTGATAGTTTCATATTTTCTTTCTTTACGTTAGTTTACTTCTCTATTTCTTGTTTATCCAACCATTCCACGAAATCTTCAATTTCCATGCAATGTTCTAATTTTACATCTCCCACACGGGTGCGGATTAGTCCGGTGAGATGGGCGCCGCTATTCAATGCTTCTCCGATATCTCTCGCTAAAGCACGGATATAAGTACCTTTGCTGCACACTACCCGAATCTTTATTTCGGGTAAATTACACTCTAGTAATTCAATTTCATCAATAACTAAAGTCTTAGGCTTCAGTTCTACCTCTTTTCCTGCTCTTGCCAGTTCGTAAGCTCTTTCGCCATCGATCTTGCAAGCAGAAAAGGCTGGCGGTATCTGTTCAATACTTCCTATAAATTTCTTCAGAGTTTCCTCTACCAGTTCACGGGTAATATGTTCCGTAGGATAAGTAGCATCAATCTCTTTTTCCAGGTCAAAAGAAGGGGTGGTGGCTCCCAGCTTTATCGTGGCAATATATTCCTTAGTCTGATACTGAAATTCTTCAATTCGCTTGGTTGCCTTCCCAATGCATATAATCATTACACCTGTAGCTAGCGGATCAAGAGTTCCGGCATGGCCTACTTTTAGCTTTTTTACTCTAAGTTTTCTCAGCAACGGATATTTCACCTTTGCTACGAGATTAAAAGAAGTCCACGTTAGTGGCTTGTTGAAGTATAATACTTCTCCTTCAATAAAGTTCATTAAACGACTTCTAAATTATGTCCTAACAATAACATCACTAAGATGATTCCTCCCACAATGATTCGGTAATATCCAAATGCTTTGAATCCGTATTTAGTTACAAAGCTGATAAAAAACTTAATAGCAAGCAATGCTACAATAAATGCCACTATATTTCCTATAACCAATGCTCCTATGTTCTGAGTCAGAATATCAATTCCGTTTGGTTCAAGAAGAAGCTTCAGCAGTTTATAGGCTGTTGCAGCAAACATGGTAGGAACAGCAAGGAAAAAAGAAAACTCGGCAGCTGTTTTTCGAGACATCTTTTGTGCCATACCTCCTACAATCGTAGCCATTGAACGAGAAACTCCCGGTATCATGGCTATACATTGGAAGAAACCAATATTTAGCGCTTTCTTTTCTGTCATTCCGTTACTTTCATCTACCTTGGTAAAGATCTTATCCACAAAGAGCATAAATACTCCACCAATTACAAGCATGATTGCAACAATTTCTACGCTTTCAAGCAACTTGTCAATTTTTTCGCTGAACAAGAAGCCAATAACTGCTGCCGGAATAAATGCAACTAAGAGTTTCCAATAGAAATCATACTTATAGATGAATCTTTTGACATAAACAACAACTTTTCCAGAAAAAGGTTTGTCAGCCGCTGCTTGTTGATCAAAGATTTTACATTTATTCAGTTTAAAGAAACGTTTCCAGTAAAGTACTACTACCGAAAGAATAGCCCCAAACTGGATTATTACAGTAAATGCTTTTACAAACTCGGTACTCTGAACGCCCAACATGCTTTGAGCAATAATCATATGTCCGGTAGAAGATACCGGAAGAAATTCGGTTAGACCTTCAACAATAGCAATTATGATGGTTTGTAAATATGATAAATCTCCCATTCTTATTCTTCAGATTTTGGTTTACGAACTACTCCATAGATCATAAATATAAATCCTAAGAAGCAAATTACCGGAGCTAGTTTAATTCTACGTGCGCTGAAAATATCTGGTTGGAAAGTTGTTTCTGTTGTAGAAGGACCAGCCATTAATATAAAGCCCAGAATAACAACGATCATTCCTATTGCCAATAAGATAAAATTTGTCTTACCAAAGGCTAATTTCTTTTTATCCATATTCTTTGTTTATTATGTTTCTTGTTGTTAGATATAGTAAAGAGTACTTGCTTTCATTCTCAGATATCTGTTAATTGAAAGATAAGCACATAAGAATGTTATTATAATTCCGAAAAGGAATACCGATGCAGAAACAATAAGCATTACCTCAGGAGTAACAATAGAGATAAGCTCCGGCTCATAGTTTACTAGCATATTTGCTCCTCCCAGCAATATAGCATCAGCTGCAAAAGCTGATATTACTCCAATCCATATATTACGTATAAGGAACGGTTTTCGAATAAATCCCCAACTAGCACCAACAAGTTTCATGGTGTGAATCAGGAATCTCTTTGAATATATTGTTAACCGTATTGTATTGTTGATCAGTGCAAAAGATATAAACGTGAGCAATCCGGCAAGGCAAAGTAACACAATACTGATGTTGCGGATATTATTGTTCACGGAATCAATCAAGTCTTTCTGATATAGAATCTCCTGAATATTTGTATTCTTTTTAATCTTTCTTTCAATCTTGGCAATACTGTCGGAGTTTGCATAAGCAGAGTTCAGCTTCACTTCAATTGAAGCGGTAAATGGGTTATATCCTAAAAAGTCTTCAGGGTCGGTTCCCATAGCTATGCTTTGCTCGCGGAGCGCCTGTTGTTTTGATATGTAGCTGGATTGTTTTACGAAAGGTTCTTTATTTAGTTCCTTTTGCATGGTAAGAATCTCCGATTCGGGCATATCATCACTGATAAGAATCGAGAAGTTTATATTCTCGCGCACATATACAGACAGGTTGTTTGCCGAGAGCACAAAAAACACTACTAATCCCAGCAAAAGCAAAACCAGCATAGTGCTGATACTTGAAGTTACACTTTGAATATCGAAGTATGGAACAGTATTTGTTTTACGTTTATTTCTCATAATCTTTTTTTCTGAACACATAAATAATAGAACTGCTCTTTTCTTTATTACTTAAAGAGCTGAACCATGCAAGCGTACCTGCAAACATTCCTTTTACAAGACTTGATTTGCTCTCTTTATATTTCTCACTCAATATAGATACATAAAATGCATCAAATGGCATTGGCAAATGATTTACTAATGTAAAGTTGTGCTTCTCTCCAAACTTCTTTATTGAATCTGGAGTAAAATGCCATAAATGACGAGGTACATCATAAGCAGCCCAGAACTCTTTATATTTTTGTGCATCGTAAGAAGAACAGTTAGGTACTGCTACAACCAGGCATCCGTCATCTTTCAATAATTCATGGAGTCTTTCCCATGTTTCATTCAAGTGTTCCAGATGTTCCATCACATGCCATAGGGTGATAACGTCGAATGAACCTGAAGAGAAATCATTCAGTCCGGAATCATCTTTAATGTCGAGGTTGAAATTCTTTTTTGCAAAAGAACGTGCCTGCTCGCTTTTCTCAATAGCTTCTACCTGCCAGCCTTTTTGCTGCATGGTATGAGAGAAATATCCGGTTCCGGTTCCAATATCCAAAATCTTTCCCGAAGTTTTTCCAGTAATATTATTGATTAGTTGGGCCTTTTTCTGAAGCATGCGTGAACGCACCAAATGATAAAGCTCGTTCATCATCCCTTTTTTAGTATCGCTGTGGGAAATGTAATCCGGTGTTTCGTAGTATTTACCAATTTCTTTTTCCACAGGAAATCCTTGTGTAAACTGGAAACCACAATTCTCACACTGAAGTAGGTCGAATTGCTCTCCGGAAGCATAAAAATCAGTACATGTCATCTTCTTAACAAGGTGTGTTCCACCGCAAAGAGGACAAGTGTTTATTGTGAGTTTGTTCATTTGTTTATTACCATCTTGAGTAGCCAAAATTTCGTATGGCCACACTTCACCCTAATTTGGTGCAAATAAACAAATAAAAAGTGGAGTATAAGCTATTCTTTAAGGATTTTTAATTAACATAATATCTCATTGTTATCTAACTGGAATTGCCTGTTTTTGAAAACGTTTGCACTTAAGGCGAATTCTGTTTTTTACATTAACTCAGTGTAGTCTGAATATAATTTACTTGCTTTGTGCTTAATAAAAAGTTAATCGATTAATGCTATTGATAAAGCATTCTTATTTTCAGATAATCATGATGAAGAAATTCTTTCTATTTTGTTTGTTTACATTAGGTATAGTTAATGCTTCAGGGCAACCTGATAAACTTGTTGGGAAAAATATTTCGGTATTTTATCCTAGAAATTATAATGCGGCTGCTCATTCACCTTCGTTTGCCTTAATTAAGGAGCCTGTAGCAATTGGTGATATTCCGAAGAGCTGGAGCTATAAACCAACTTTCTATTCTAAGAACGGGAAATCTTATGCAACATTGCCTATCGCTAAAGGAACCAGTCTATATGGCACAGGAGAAAATACAGGTCCGTTACTGAGAAATGGCAAAAGTGTTACTTTATGGAATACGGATAATTATGAATTTCGTAAAGACGAAGGCAAACGACTTTATCAGTCTCATCCGTGGGTGCTGGGTGTAAATAGTGATGGAACTGCATTCGGAATTATTGCAGACAATACCTGGAAGCAGCAGATAGAGTTGACTGACAGCATCCGCTTTATCTCCGAAGGACCGGCTTTCAGAATTATTATCATTAAAAGAGAATCGCCTCAGGAAGTTGTTAAATCATTAGCCGGTTTGGTTGGCAAAATGGCTTTACCTCCACTGTGGTCACTTGGCTATCAGCAGTGTCGTTTCTCTTATGTACCCGATACTCGTATTAAAAGTGTGGCCGATACATTCCGGATTAAAAAGCTTCCTTGCGATGTTATCTGGATGGATATTGATTATATGGATAATTTCAAGGTTTTCACTTTCGACAAAAAGAAAATTCCTAATCCTAAAGAAGTAAACGATTATTTGCATAGCAAGAATTTTAAATCCATTTGGATGATTGATCCGGGAATAAAGGCCGAGAAGGGATATTCTGTTTACGAATCAGGAAGCGAGGGTAATCACTGGGTTTTGAATAAAGAAGGAAAAGAATTTAATGGCAATGTGTGGCCCGGTAAATGTGCTTTCCCGGATTTTACAAGACCAGAGACCAGAGCCTGGTGGGGCGATCTTTATAAAAACTTTATGGCTGCAGGTATTGATGGTGTTTGGAATGACATGAATGAGCCTTCTGTTTTTGATGGTCCTGATGGAACAATGCCTGAAGATAATTATCATAGAGGCGGAGGTGATTTGGTTGCCGGTTCTCATCTTCGTTATCATAATGTATATGGTACACTGATGATTAAAGCATCAAGAGAAGGTATTATGAAAGTTAATCCCGATAAGCGACCATTTATATTATCACGTTCAGGCTTTTTAGGTAGTCATCGTTATGGTGCGACTTGGACTGGCGATAATTCTTCAACCGAAGAATATATGAAACTATCTGTTCCAATGTCTCTTAATCTGGGCTTATCTGGACAGCCGTTCAGCGGACCTGATATGGGAGGCTTTACCAAGAATGCTACTCCCGAACTTTTTGGACAATGGATTGCAACTGACGCATTTTTCCCCTTTATGAGAGGCCATGCAAGCAATGATGCCAACAATAAAGAGCCATGGGCTTTTGGACAGGAGATAGAAAATGTATCTCGTACGGCATTAAACAGAAGATATCGTTTATTGCCTTATCTCTATACTTTGTTCTATGAATCATCTAAAGCGGGTATGCCGGTTATGCAACCTGTCTTTTTTGCCGATGTAAAGGATACAACGCTGAGAAAAGAAGATCAGGCATTTTTGGTGGGAAGTGATTTGCTGATTGTTCCGAAATGGGCTGTTAATCCCTCTTTGCCAAAAGGAATATGGAGAACTGTTTCCATTGCCGGAGAAAATAGTAAAACGGATAAGTATCAGGCAGACGTTAAGGTTAGAGGAGGAGCCATTATTCCAATGAGTAAGATTATTCAAAATACAAATGAATATACTCTTGATTCATTAACGTTGGTGGTTTCATTAGATAAGCAAGGCCTGGCAAAAGGTCGACTTTATGAAGATGCCGGAGAAGGGTATCAATATGAAAAGGGAGAATATTTGCTTTCTTATTTCACCGCTAAGCAAAAAGGCTCTTTGGTAAATCTTATTATAAAACGTGAATCGGGAAACTGGGAACTGAAATCCCGTAAATATAAAGTTTTAGTTAGAACAGATAAAGGAACTTTTACTTCACCGTGGACAAATAGTACAAATATTACTGTATCTTTATCTGGTAAGAAAATTGAAAGTGAAAATTAATAAAAACTATAAATATCATGAGAAAAGTATTCTTATTTCTGTTTTTAACCTGTCTGGCTGTGGTTTCTAAAGCAGAATCCATTAAGTCGCCCGATGGCAATCTGGAACTTAATTTTGAAGTTAAAGGAGGAATTCCTGTTTATCAGCTAACCTATAAAAACAAACCGGTAGTTAAGGAAAGCAAGCTGGGACTCGATTTAAAAGAAGGAGAAGATCTGCTGGATGGCTTTACTAAAACAAAGATTGAAACAAGCTCTTTCGATGAAAACTGGAATCCGGTTTGGGGAGAGATGAAGACTATTCGCAATCATTATAATGAACTTGCGGCAACATTAACTCAACAAGCAGCAGATCGTTATATTATTATTCGCTTCCGTTTGTACAACGACGGACTAGGCTTCCGTTATGAGTTCCCGCAACAAAAGAATTTCAACTATTTTGTTATTAAGGAAGAGAAGACACAGTTTGCAATGGCGGGCGATCACAAAGCATTCTGGCTTCCGGGAGATTATGATACTCAGGAATACAGCACCGTAACTTCCAATCTTTCTGAGATCCGTGGAAAGATGAAAGCGGCTATTACTCCAAACTCTTCGCAAACTCCGTTCTCACCAACAGGAGTTCAGACTCCATTGATGATGAAGAGTAAAGACGGACTTTATATCAACATTCACGAAGCTGCATTGGTAGATTACTCTTGCATGCACCTTAATCTGGATGATAAAACCATGACTTTCGAGTCCTGGCTTACTCCCGATGCAATAGGCGATAAAGGATATTTGCAAACTCCTTGTCAATCTCCCTGGCGTACTGTTATTGTTAGCGATGATGCACGAGATATTCTGGCTTCAAAAACAATTTTAAACTTGAATGATCCTTGTAAATATACAGATACTTCATGGATTAAGCCGGTTAAGTACGTTGGTGTGTGGTGGGAAATGATTACTGGAAAAAGTACCTGGTCGTACACTGACCTTCCTGCCGTTAAACTTGGTGTAACTGACTATTCAAAGACTGTTCCTAACGGCAAACATGCTGCTAATACTGCACACGTGAAAGAGTATATAGATTTTGCTGCAAAACATGGCTTTGATGCTGTATTGGTAGAAGGCTGGAATGAAGGTTGGGAAGACTGGTTTGGTAAGACCAAAGATTATGTATTCGACTTTGTAACTCCTTATCCCGATTTTGACGTAAAAGAACTCCATCGTTATGCTGCCAGTAAAGGAGTAAAAATGATGATGCATCACGAAACATCTGCTTCTGTTCGCAACTACGAACGTCACATGGATAAAGCTTATCAGTTTATGGTTGACAATGGTTATAATGCGGTAAAGAGTGGTTATGTAGGCAATATAATTCCTCGCGGTGAATACCATTATGGTCAATGGATGGTAAACCACTATCTTTATGCCGTGACTAAGGCTGCAGAATACAAAATCATGGTAAATGCGCACGAAGCAGTTCGTCCTACCGGACTTTGCCGCACTTATCCTAACCTGATTGGTAACGAATCTGCCCGCGGAACAGAGTACGAAGCATTTGGCGGAAGCAATCCCGATCATACTACAATTCTTCCTTTTACCCGCTTGATGGGTGGCCCAATGGACTATACTCCAGGAATACTAGATACAAAAATCAGTTTCCTTTCGGGAGAGCATTCTTTTGTTCACAGCACACTTGTTCGTCAGATGGCATTATATGTAACCATGTATAGTCCGCTGCAAATGGCTGCCGACCTTCCCGAAAGCTATAATAAGTATATGGATGCATTTCAGTTTATTAAAGATGTAGCAGTAGACTGGGATGACAGCAAGTATCTGGAAGCAGAACCGGGAGATTATATTACTGTAGCTCGTAAAGCAAAAGGTACGAACAACTGGTTTGTAGGGAATACAAGTGATGAGAATGGACATGTCTCTAACCTGTCATTTAGTTTCCTTGATCCGGGTAAGAAGTATATCGCAACGATATATTGTGATGCTGCAAATGCACATTATGAAAAGAATCCTTCAGCATATACCATAAAAAAAGTGGTAGTGACTAGCAAATCTAAAACAACATTGAAGGCTGCTCCTGGTGGAGGTTTTGCAATAAGCATTATTGAAGCTAAAGATGCAAAAGAGCTGAAAGGACTGAAAAAGTTATAATGTAACGCTGTAAAAAGTGTTTCAGATAAGCGCGGGCAACTATACCATATTTCTGCATATTTACGGGATGGTATAAAGTTGCCCGCGCCTTATTTTCAGTGGCTTATCTTAAAAAATAAAATAGTAGGACGGAAAATAACCTATTATCTTTCTTCTTTTAAGAGTCTTTTAGAGTTAAAATGTGTTTTATTGTTGATTTTCAGCTGATTAATTTTGTTAAAACCATGCCCACAAGTATTTATTCTATCAAAACAAGGCTTTATATCTTTGGCTAAAAACATTTGTTAACAACTATTCCTTATTCCCTCTGTAAATTGTCCGCCAATAAAATAAATTCATTCACCAATAAATAAAATCCATTGGTGAATAGTTATTGAACCATTGAGTAATAGTTTTATTCGTATATTTGTCAAATTTAGAATAGAACATTATGAAATACTTATATGCCGTTTTGTTTATCTCATCAACATTAATTTCTTGTAAGAAGAGCTGCAAAGAAGTTCCTCAAAAAGAGAATAATATATCAATTGCAAAAGATTGGGTAAAAGTTGATTCTGCCTATGCTGAATTTCGATCAAGATATCTTGAACCAGGTAAAGGTGTAACAAGAGATCTGGTTCCCAATGAAGAAACTGCAATTAAAATAGCTGAGGTAATATTATTCTCTATTTATGGCCAGAGTATATATACTGACCGGCCATACTCAATAGAACTAAGAAACGGTGTATGGATTATTGAGGGCACGCTTCCTAAAGGTTGCCAAGGAGGAGTTCCTTATATTGAGATTCAGAAAAAGGATGGAAAGATATTAAAGGTTATGCATGGTAAGTAACTTCTAAAAGTTACTACATGCATAAATCAATATCCTTTTATAGTAATAGCGACTTTAGCCCTTTTACATCTTCAACAATAAAATCGGCACCGGCATGTTCAAGCTCGGTTCTGCTTCCATATCCATAAAGAACACCTATGGAAGAAATTCCATTATTCTTTGCGCCCTCAATATCGTGTTTGCGATCGCCAATCATTATTACGCGAGATAAATCAGTAATCTTATTCGTGCTAAGCACATATTTAATCACATCAGTTTTTGTAGAGCGACTTCCGTTCAATGTACTTCCGCCAATGAAGGTGAAATAATGAGTTAGTTTGAAGTGGTCGAGAATCCTTTTTGCAAAAGGTTCAGGTTTTGAAGTGGCAAGCATCAATATTCTTCCCTGATCTACTTGCGACTGAAGAAAATCCTTTATCCCTTCGTATTCATTATTCTCAAAAATGCCTTTGGTGGCAAAATATTCACGGTATTTTCCTAAAGCAACTTGCGCCTGTTCGTCTGTAAGGTGATAGAATTCTTTGAATGAATCTATGAGAGGAGGACCAATAAACGGGCAAAGATCTTCAAGGTTGTGTACTTTAATTCCAAAGAAAGCTAATGCATGTTGTACGGAACGTGTAATGCCAATCATAGGATCGGTTAGTGTTCCGTCTAAATCAAGAAGTCTGTACCGGATATTTTTCATGATGCAAATAGAAAATATATTATTTGCAGGGCAAATGTACGCATTTTCTTTGCTTGTTCTTGCATTTGTCCAATTTTAAATGTTTGTTTTTGTACTAAAAACAGGTTCATTTACTTGTAAATCAGTTTAGTAATACAATGGCAATTTGTCCAATGCTTGTCCGGCAAAATCTGATTTATAATGCTTTACTTTGCAACAGGATAATAAATAGCATAATTAAAACATGTATTCAATAATAGACTTTCGCTTAACTATTCTATCTGTTTCTTTAAAATCTCTAATGGCATTCCTTGGAAATGAATTTAGTCGTTTTCATTCAATTTCTTTAATGGAATGCCACTAGATCTGGTGTCGGGTTAAGAATTTTTGTCTTAACCCGACTGCCAGATACAGCTTGTTTTTCTTCTCTCTTTAGCGGTTATGATGTTTTTTTCTCTCTTTTTAATCAAAAACTCTTGCATATTTCACTAAAACATTATACTTTTGTACCCGCAACCAATAAATGGAAGCACGGGCTTTTAGCTCAGTTGGTTAGAGCAACAGACTCATAATCTGGAGGTCCTTGGTTCAAGCCCAAGATGGCCCACCTCTTAGAATCAAGCCGTTACAAATAATTTGTAACGGCTTTTTTATGCCTTTAAACACAATTTGTATATGCCTTGAGTGGCAAAATGAATATTGATAATAATGAATGGATAAAGAGAATCTGTTTTTTAAACTCAATTCCTTCAAATAATTTGCATATATCACAAAATTTAGAGAACATTGCATCTGTTTACGCACACGATAATTATATAGGCAATACTTTGCATTCCATATAACCATTGAAATACTAAATAAAAAACATGTTGTACGTTCGAATTTTACCTAAAAAAGTATTTGCCATAATTGGCATGATGCTTTTAGCTGCTAACCTGTATGCTCAGGGAAAAGAGCAGAAAAAGGAGTATTCTCCCATTAGTTTAAAGCCATTTTCGGACAGTTCACGACATTGGTATGGAATTCATGATGATCATAATATTATTAATCCGAAGTTTAACCAGCCAAAATACAAAGAATCTGAAATCACAAAAATTGCAGATAACATTTTGCTTTATCAGAGGAATAACGGTGGATGGCCCAAGAACTATGATGTACAGGCAATACTTACTCCACAACAAACTGATAGTCTGATAAAGACAAAGGATATGGTTCATACTACCTTTGATAATTCTACAACATATACTCATGTTGATTATCTGGCTCAGGTTTATACGCTTACGCATATTCAGAAATATAGAACAGCTTGTGAGAAAGGGATTAAATTCATTCTTTCTGCTCAATATCCGAATGGTGGATGGCCGCAATACTATCCTTTGGAAAAAGGATATAGTCGACATATTACTTTTAATGACGGTGCATACATCGGAGTGATGGAAGTCTTAAAAAAGATAGTAACCAATGATATCAATTACTCATTTTTAAATAAAAGCCTGAGAGAGAAAGTTGTTTTGGCTTATAATAAAGGAATTGACTGTATTCTGAAATCGCAGATTGTTGACAAAGGCCGACTTACTGCATGGTGCCAGCAGCATGATGAGGTATCTCTGAAGCCTGCTTGGGCTAGAGCATTCGAACCGCCTTGTATTTGTAATGGCGAGAGTGTAGGGATTGTATTGTTCTTGATGGGAATAGATCATCCCAACCAGAAAATAATCACTTCTGTGCAAGCTGCAGTGAAATGGTTTCAGGATTCTGAAATTCTAAATACCCGGATAGAAACCGTACAAGTAGCACCCGAAAAATCTATCTATAAAACAATTACTACCGACAAAGTTGTTGTTATCGATTCTCTTGCATCTCCTATATGGACACGTTATTATGAACTGGAAACAGAACGTCCTATGTTCAGCGACAGAAACAGTAAAATTCTTTATTCGTTATCGGAAGTCAGTCGTGAAAGAAGAAGTGGGTATGGCTGGTATACCTATGCTCCGCAGGATGTACTTAATAAATATCCGAAGTGGGAGAAAAAGTGGTTGTCTGGTGAAAATAAATAGTCTCAGATTTTTAATACGCAAAACATCCGAAGTTCAGTACAAGCTATATCTGCTAGTTTGAACTGAACTTTGAATGTTTTGCGTATCTGATTGTTTATTTGAATAGAATCTAAATTTATTCAGAAAAAAAATATCTGAATGCTTTCTTTTTAATAATTGATGATAAAGTTATCTTTTGGATTTCTTACTTTCTTCATGTTTACCAACCAGTCGTTCTCCGCATCACGATAACCAATGGGTAATAATAAAACACTTTTCAATCCTTTTGATTTAAGCCCGAGTAATTCATCCAACTCTTCACCAATAAAACCTTCCATTGGCGTGCTATCTACTTTCAGTTCCGCGGCCTGAGCTATGGCTAGCCCTAAGCCAATATAAGCCTGTCTTGCTGTGTGAATAAAATTTTCTTCAGCTGTTTGTGTTAAATAAAGAGCTCTCAGTTTATCTGTATATGACTTAAAACGTCCTCTTGGCAAGCCTCTTTCGTCTGTTGTGTAATTGTATATTTTATCTATCCGCTCTTCTGTGTAGCGATCCCATGCTGCAAATACTAACAAATGAGAGCAATCTGCCACAATTTGCTGTTCCATTGCAATTGGCACTATCTTATTTTTAAGTTCCTGATCAGTAATCACAATTACTCTGAATTGCTGCATCCCTGATGATGTTGGTGCCAACCGTGCTGCTTCTAAGATTTTATCTACATCTTCCTGGGCTACTTTTTTAGTTGGATCATATTTTTTTGTGGCATAACGCCATTTCAAATCTTCTAATAATGCCATATCTTTAATTTTATATATTTAGATGAATCAATTCCTTTTATGTTTTTACCAAATTATAGATTTATAATATGATTATCCGATATCTATAATGAGTTTTAATATTGCAAATGTAGCTGCAAATTAAATAGTGCACAATATAATAGTAATATATTTATGCTAAAATATTATTTTTTAATTATTAAAAATATTAGTTCAGAAGACTAAGCCTTTTTAAATTCTAAAAAACTTATGAGAACTGTTGTTAATAGAAAAGTGCTTTTTTCTTTTTATATTTGTTCCCTATAAACATAAAAAGAGGAAATCATACGCCCCAAATTGCCCTGCTTTTTATTTATTTAAGCCGGAGCTTGCACTTCACATATTATTAAAATTTATAGATGAAATATACAAAAGCAACAATTGAATTTATCAAGGAGCATTTTTTTGATGATCCTTCCAAGTTAGCTCTTCAGGCAAAGAAATACCCAGAAGTGGACATGCCTGTTGCTGTTACTCAGATTGTTGGTCGGAAAATAGCAATGGAGAAAGTCCCTTCCTGGGGTAATACTGATGGCATACTTTATCCAAAGCATCTTTCAATGGAGCAATGCTCGTCGGAGGTTACGGCTCGTTATAAATCATCTCTAGTAAAAGGAAATACTTTAATAGATATCACTGGAGGGCTTGGCATTGATTGTGCTTTTCTTTCTGCAAATTTTCAAAAGGCAATTTATGTAGAACGCCAGGAGGAATTATGCGAAATTGCATCCTCTAACTTTCCTTTATTAGGTTTATCTCATATTGATGTAGTAAATGGTGACGGAGTAGAATACCTTTCCCGAACAGAAAAAGTTGACTGGATTTTTATTGATCCAGCAAGAAGAAATGAGCATGGAGGAAAAGTGGTTGCAATAGCCGATTGTGAACCAAATGTTGCTGAAATCTCAGATTTACTGCTAAGTAAGGCTGAGAATGTTATGATTAAGTTATCTCCAATGCTTGATCTTTCTCTGGCTTTGCATCATTTGTCTTTTGTAAAGGAAGTCCATGTTGTGTCAGTGGCCAATGAATGTAAGGAGTTACTTGTTATTCTTGCAAACGATGCAGCGAACTCAAAAGTCAGTATTCATTGTGTGAATCTGCTCAAGAGCGGAGAAGCTCAGATTTTTTCTTTCGATAAGGAGGAGGAAATGCAAGGGTGCGTATATACCTCAAAAGTGGGTCGTTATCTTTATGAACCTAATGCTTCCATACTTAAGGGTGGTGCTTATAAATGTATCTCAAACAGATATAATCTGAAGAAGTTACATCAGAATAGTCATTTATATACTTCGGATGAATTGGTTATTGATTTCCCTGGGCGTAAATTTGAATGTGATGCTGTTTTTAGTCTCAATAAAAAAGAACTGAAAATGAATTTGGGAGAGATAAAGCAGGCAAATATCACTATTCGGAATTTTCCTTCTTCTGTTTCAGAACTTCGTAAAAGGTTAAAACTGTTGGATGGTGGTGATACCTATCTGTTTGCAACCACTTTGGTTGATGAACAGAAAGTGCTTGTAAAATGTCATAAGTGCTAGCGCTTTAAAATCGTTTTACACTATAAAATGGTGCCATTAAATTACATTAATGTAGTGGTTTTAATGTTTTTTATTGAAAAAGAGTATCTTTGCATCCCTAACATTTATACAACCTATGGCTATAATTATAAAACAAGTATCTACTAAAAAAGAGCTTAAAAAGTTTATTCAATTCAACAAAGAGTTATATAAAGGCAATGCCTATTCTGTTCCCGATCTATATGATGATATGCTTAATACATTCAATAAGCATAAAAATCCGGCATTTGAATTTTGTGACGCAGAGTATTTTTTGGCATACAAAGATGATAAACTGGTAGGAAGAGTTGCTGCCATAATTAATCACAAGGCAAACAAAACCTGGAACAAAAAGGATGTACGCTTTGGCTGGATAGATTTTATTGATGATCCCGAAGTTTCAGAAGCTTTGCTTAAAGCTGTAGAAAAGTATGGTAAAGAGCATGGAATGGAAAACATTCTGGGCCCATTAGGATTCACTGACTTTGATGCCGAAGGAATGCTGATTGAAGGTTTTGACCAGTTGAGCACCATGGCCACAATTTATAATTATCCTTATTACCCTGAACACATGCAAAAACTCGGCTACGAGAAAGATGCAGACTGGGTAGAGTTTCAGATTTATATTCCAGAGTCTGGCGTTCCAGAAAAGCACCAACGTATTTCTGATATTATACAAAAGAAATATAATCTTAGAGTTCTGAAATATACTTCCAGAAAGAAACTAGCAAAAGATTACGGACAGGAAATTTTCGATTTAATGAATGAAGCCTATAGTCCGCTATACGGATATTCGGCTCTTTCTCAGAAGCAGATTGAACATTATGTCAAGATGTATCTTCCGGTAGTCGACTTAAAAATGGTTCCTCTTATTGTTGACCAGGAAGACAAACTAGTAGCAGTTGGTATAACAATGCCATCCTTGTCTGTTGCGTTACAAAAAGCTCACGGAAGATTGCTACCTTTTGGTTGGTACCATTTACTTAAAGCTTTATTTTTTGGAAAAAGAAAAGTGATTGATCTTCTTTTGATTGCTGTTAAACCAGAGTATCAGAACAAAGGTGTAAATGCATTATTATTTTCTGATTTAATTCCAGTTTACCAAAAAGAAGGTTGTATATTTGCGGAAAGCAATCCCGAATTAGAGATGAATGGCAAAGTTCAGGCTCAGTGGGAATACTTTAAAACAATTCAACATAAACGTCGTCGTGCATTTATAAAGAAAATAGATTTATAGTATATAAGTTTTGGCAAATTTATAATTATGGAAGAAAATATTGAAGAAAAGATCCTGGTTACAGAATATACCGAGGAAAATATTAGGACCCTAGATTGGAAAGAACATATTCGCCGTCGCCCTGGTATGTATATCGGAAAATTAGGTGATGGTTCTCATTCAGATGATGGTATCTATGTACTTCTGAAAGAGGCGTTGGATAATTCTATCGATGAGTACATGATGGGTTATGGCAAGACTATTGAAGTTACGGTTGTTGATGGAAAAGTTACAGTCCGTGACCATGGTCGTGGTATTCCGTTAGGAAAAGTGATAGATGTTTCTTCAAAAATGAATACGGGTGGTAAATACGACTCTAAAGCCTTCAAGAAATCTGTCGGTTTGAATGGAGTTGGTATTAAGGCTGTAAATGCACTATCTTCTTTCTTCCGTATTTCCAGTTTCAGAGAAGGCGAGGAAAAAACCGCTGAATTTGAAAGGGGTAATATTATTAATGATTATCCAATTTCAGAAACAGAGCATGATAATGGTACATTAACTGAATTTATCCCTGATGATACAATATTCAAAGATTATCATTATCTGAATGAACATATCGAGCCCTTATTGAAGAATTATGTATTCCTCAATACTGGTTTGAGCATTATCTTTAATGGAAAGAAATTCCATTCCAAAAATGGATTGGTCGATCTGTTAAATGAAAACATGACTACTGACCCGCTTTATCCAATTATTCACCTATCCGGAGATGATATTGAGATGGTTCTTACCCATAGCGATCAGTATGGCGAAGAATACTATTCGTTTGTTAATGGACAACATACAACTCAAGGTGGTACCCATTTGGCTGCTTTCCGTGAGGCTGTAGCAAGAACAATTAAAGAATATTATTCTAAGAACTTTGATTATGCTGATATTCGATCCGGTATGGTGGGAGCTATCAGTATCAAAGTGGAGGAACCGGTGTTTGAATCTCAGACAAAAACAAAGCTTGGTTCTAAGGATGTTGGCCCTGATGGCCCTTCTGTTGGTAAGTTTATTGGTGACTTTGTAAAGCGTGAACTTGATAACTTTTTGCATATCAACCATGAGACTTCTGAGATTCTGCTTCAAAAAATACAAGATTCAGAGAAAGAACGTAAGGCAATTGCCGGTGTAACCAAACTAGCTCGAGAACGTGCTAAGAAAGCGAACCTGCACAACCGCAAACTGCGCGATTGTCGTGTTCACTTAAACGATTTGAAAGGTAAGGATCAGGAAGAATCAAGCCTTTTCATTACCGAGGGTGATTCTGCTAGTGGATCTATTACGAAAAGCCGTGATGTAACTACTCAGGCTGTATTTAGTTTACGTGGTAAGCCATTGAATTCTTTTGGATTAACCAAAAAGGTGGTTTATGAGAATGAAGAGTTCAATCTGCTACAGGCTGCATTAAATATTGAAGACGGTATTGAAGGATTGCGCTATAATAAAGTAATTGTTGCAACAGATGCCGATGTGGATGGTATGCACATTCGTCTGTTATTGATTACTTTCTTCCTGCAGTTTTTCCCAGATCTGATAAAGAAGGGGCATGTGTATATTCTGCAAACGCCTCTTTTCCGTGTACGAAATAAAAAAGAAACTATTTATTGTTATTCGGAAGAAGAACGTATTAGTGCTATTAATAAACTTTCTCCTAATCCCGAAATAACCCGATTCAAAGGGTTAGGTGAAATTTCTCCTGATGAGTTCAGACATTTCATTGGTAAAGATATTCGTTTAGAACAAGTTACTCTCCGAAGAAACGATTTGGTGAAAGGACTTTTAGAGTTCTATATGGGCAAAAATACCATGGAGCGCCAGAATTTTATTATTGACAACCTGGTTATTGAAGAAGATGTAGCTTAAAATTATGAAACGAGCCATATTTCCGGGAACATTCGACCCTTTTACAGTTGGTCATTTTTCAGTAGTAAAGCGTGCCTTGACCTTTATGGATGAAATAGTAATAGGTATTGGTATTAATGAAAACAAGAAAACTTATTTCCCGATAGAAAAACGTGTAGAGATGATTAGTAATCTCTATAAAGATGAACCGCGAATAAAGGTAGTGCCTTATAACTCTCTTACTATTGATTTTGCAAATTCTGTCGATGCAAAATTTATAGTTCGTGGAATTCGTACGGTGAAGGATTTTGAATATGAAGAGACCATTGCTGATATCAACAGACAATTGGCCGGAATTGAGACTATTTTACTCTTTACAGAACCGGAACTGACTTGCGTGAGCTCCACTATTGTTAGAGAGCTTTTGCATTATAATAAAGATATCAGCTGCTTTATCCCCAAAGGGTTGGAGATCTGATATAAAACAGTTTTTGAATGAAAAAAGTAATTATTTCCTTGATATGTTTGTTCGCGGTTAGTGCACAAGCTCAGAATTATGGAACCGTGGCTTCCCGCAAACTGCATATGGCGGAGTTTGCTATTAATAATCTTTATGTTGATAAGGTTAATGAAGATAAGCTGGTAGAAGATGCTATTGTTAAAATGCTTTCAACGCTGGATCCTCATTCAACGTATGCTAATCCTGAGGAGGTTAAAAAACTAAATGAACCCTTGCAAGGCAATTTCGAAGGTATCGGTGTACAATTTAATATGGCCGAAGATACTCTCTTGGTTATTCAACCTGTATCAGGAGGACCTTCTGAGAAAATTGGTATTTTAGCCGGTGACCGAATTATTGCTGTTAATGATACTGCAATTGCCGGTGTGAAAATGAGTACCGACGAAGTGATGCGTCGTCTGAAAGGTCCGAAAGGTTCACTGGTTAATTTAACTGTACTGAGAAGAGGCGTATATGAACCACTTAAGTTTAAAGTGAAACGTGACCGTATTCCTCTTTATAGCCTGGATGCATCTTATATGATACAGGACAAAATAGGTTATATTCGTATTAATCGTTTTGCTTCTACAACAGCTGAGGAATTTGCTAAAGCTCTCAAGGAATTGAAATCGAAAGGCATGAAGGACTTAATTCTTGATTTGCAGGATAATGGCGGTGGTTATTTGAATGCTGCTATCGATTTGGCTAATGAGTTTCTGGAAGAGAAAGAATTAATTGTTTATACAGAGGGACAAAAAACACCACGTAGTGATTTTTTTGCCAAAGGAACTGGAAGTTTTCAAAAAGGCCGCTTAGTAGTATTGGTTAATGAATTTTCTGCATCTGCAAGTGAAATTTTGTCTGGTGCAATTCAGGACTGGGATAGAGGACTAATTGTTGGACGCCGCTCGTTTGGTAAGGGTCTGGTGCAACGTCCTATTGATTTGCCTGATGGTTCAATGATACGTTTAACGGTTGCCCGTTATTATACTCCTGCCGGAAGATGTATTCAAAAGCCTTATGAAAGTATTGAAAAGTACAATATGGATTTAATTAACCGGTACAATAAAGGTGAAATGATGAATTCAGATAGCATTCACTTCCCTGATTCTTTGAAATGTAAAACAAAGAAATTTGAAAGAATTGTTTATGGTGGAGGTGGAATTATGCCTGACTATTTTGTTCCTGTTGATACAACTCTTTATACAGACTATCATCGTAATCTTGTTGCAAAAGGGGTTGTCTTGAAAATGACGCTGAAATATATTGAAAATCATCGTAAAGAATTACTTGGCAAATATAAATCGTTCGCTGATTTCAATAATAATTTTGAGATAAGCAGTTCTATGATGGACAACTTGATAGCTATGGGAACAGAAGCCAAAGTGGAACTGAATAAAGAACAACTTAAGGTTTCCGAATCGTTGATAAAAACTCAGCTAAAGGCTCTTATTGCTCGCGATCTTTGGGATATGAACGAATATTATCACGTAATGAACTCTACGAACGAGAGTGTAAAAAAGGCTGTTGAAATATTACAGACAGGTGATTATGAAAAGAAATTAACTAGATTAAATTAATATGGCTGCATCGAAGAATGATTATTATCACATTGGGTTAAATGACCAGCAGGTTATTGAAAGTCGTGAGAAAAATGGTGTTAACTTATTAACTCCTCCTAAGCGACCTTCTCTCTGGAAACTTTATATTGAAAAGTTCGAAGATCCTATTGTTCGTGTACTGCTCGTTGCTGCAGTGTTTTCATTGCTGATTTCAATTATCGAAAACGAATATGCAGAAACAATTGGTATATTCTTTGCTATATTTCTGGCAACCGGCATCGGATTTTATTTTGAGTATGATGCAGGTAAGAAGTTTGACTTGCTGAATGCGGTCAACGAAGAAACTGCGGTTAAAGTTCTTCGTAACGGCAAAGTATTTGAAATTCCTCGTAAAGACGTAGTAGTTGGTGATATAATCATGCTTGAAACCGGCGAAGAGATTCCTGCTGATGGTGAATTGATTGAAGCTATATCTATGCAGGTTAATGAATCTAACCTTACTGGTGAGCCTATTGTTGAGAAAACAACTGATGAATCTCGCTTTGATGAAGAAGCAACCTATGCTTCCAATATGGTAATGCGTGGTACAACTGTTGTTGACGGTCATGGAATAATGAAAGTTCTTCGTGTTGGTGATGCCACTGAGATTGGTAAAGTTGCCAAACAATCTACCGAAAAGAGTGAGGAGCCTACTCCGTTAAATATTCAATTGTCTAAACTTGCACAATTTATTGGAACAATTGGTTTCTCTGTAGCGCTTGCTACTTTCCTTGTTTTCTTTATCAAAGATGCTTTGTTCATTAGCTCTGTAGAGTATCAGGGTACTTTATATGATAACCTTATCGGACCAAAGATCATTTCTATTGCTGCAATTGTAGGATTGATGATTGCTGCAATTAAAATGTGGATGCCTCATAAGTTCTCTTATTCAATAAATAAGAAACCGTCATGGTTCTGGTCGCTCACGGGTATTGTGTCTGCTGTATTAATTACAGTTATTGCTTTTATGGCTTATGGGCTGAATTCAACAGAAACAGATAATTGGCAAGCTTATATAGCGCTTTTCCAAATTGTGCTTAAATACTTCATGATGGCTGTTACCTTAATCGTAGTAGCTGTTCCGGAAGGTTTGCCAATGAGTGTTTCACTTAGTCTGGCATTAAATATGCGCCGCATGCTTTCTACCAATAACCTTGTTCGTAAAATGCATGCTTGCGAAACAATGGGAGCTGTAACTGTTATTTGTACAGATAAAACAGGAACTCTTACTCAGAACTTGATGCAGGTGCACGAAACCAAATTCTATGGTTTGAAAGAAAGCGGGAAATTGGCAGATGATGAAATTAGTAATCTGATTAAGGAAGGTATAAGTGCAAACTCTACGGCATTTCTTGAAAATGGAGAAGCTGGTTCTAAGCCAAAAGGTGTTGGTAACCCAACTGAGGTAGCGTTATTGTTATGGCTTAATTCACAAGATGTGAACTATCTTGAGTTAAGAGAAGATGCAAAGGTATATGATCAGTTAACTTTCTCAACCGAAAGAAAGTTCATGGCTACTTTAGTGCAATCTTCACTTCTTGATAAGAAAATATTATTTGTGAAAGGTGCCCCTGAAATTGTATTAGGAAAATGTAAGCAAGTTATTTTAGGAGATAAAACCGTTAGTGCTTCAGAATATCGTCCAACAGTAGAAGCTCAATTGCTGGCATATCAAAATATGGCAATGCGTACTTTAGGCTTTGCCTATAAGATTGTTGATGCCGATTCTACTAATGACTGTGTAGACTTGGCAGCTGGTAACGATCTTAACTTCCTTGGAGTAGTTGCAATATCCGATCCTATTCGTTTGGATGTTCCGGCAGCTGTGGAAAAATGCAAGTCGGCAGGAATTGATGTGAAGATTGTGACTGGTGATACTCCGGGAACTGCTAAAGAGATTGCTCGTCAGATTGGCCTGTGGACAGAAGCCGACACTGATTGGAATCATATTACAGGTGCTGGCTTTGCTGAACTAAGCGATGAAGAATTATTGGATCGTGTACTAGATTTGAAGATAATGTCTCGTGCCCGTCCTACAGATAAACAACGCCTGGTACAGTTATTACAGCAAAAAGGTGCTGTTGTTGCGGTTACCGGTGATGGTACAAACGATGCTCCTGCCTTGAACCATGCTCAAGTGGGACTTTCTATGGGAACAGGAACTTCGGTTGCTAAAGAAGCTAGTGATATTACATTGCTTGACGATTCATTTAACAGTATAAGTACAGCAGTGATGTGGGGACGTTCACTGTATAAGAATATACAGCGATTTATTGTATTCCAGCTGACAATCAATTTTATAGCCTTGCTTATTGTATTGCTGGGTGCATTTGTTGGTACAGAGTTACCTTTGACGGTTACTCAGATGCTTTGGGTTAATCTTATAATGGATACCTTTGCGGCATTGGCTTTGGCTTCAATTCCGCCTAGCATTGATGTAATGAAAGAAAAACCACGTAAGAGCTCCGATTTTATAATCACTAAGAAGATGCGTTATAACATTATAGGCCTTGGAACAACTTTGTTAGTTCTTTTGCTTGGAATGATTGTATATAATACTGGTGATGACGGAGTAATGACTGTGGAGAACCTGACAATCTTCTTCACGACATTTGTAATGCTTCAATTCTGGAATCTGTTTAATGCAAGAGTATTTGGAACGAATGATAGCTCATTTAAAGGTCTTTCAAAATCATACGGAACAATACTTGTATTATTGATTATTCTTATCGGACAGATTCTGATTGTTCAATTAGGTGGAGACGTTTTCCGTACAGAACCTCTTGATCTGCAAACATGGATTAAAATAATTGGTTTAACATCCATTGTTTTGTGGGCTGGCGAACTGTTCCGCTTTGTAAGACGTTTGAATAACAAGTAACAATGAATGATAGTATAAAGAATCTGATTATAGACTTTGGTGGGGTATTGGTTGATTTAGATCGTTCACGATGCATAAATTCATTTAAAAAGATTGGTGCAGACTGTGTCGAGGAAATGTTGAACCCTTATTATCAGCTTGGACTTCTTAAAGATCTTGAGAATGGTGATATAACAACAGATATATTTCATGAAGAGTTGAGAAAAGCTGCCGGTAAAGATATTACCGACAGCCAGATTGACGATGCCTGGAATAGTTTTCTGGTTAGCGTTCCTTCTTATAAGCTGGATTTGTTGCTAAGTCTTCGTGAACGTTACTCTGTTTACTTGTTGAGCAATACCAATCAGATTCATTGGGAAATGTCTTGTGAACGTTTCTTCTCCTATAAAAACCTCACTGCAGAAGATTTTTTCGAGAAGATATTCCTCTCTTATCAGTTACATCAGTTAAAACCTTCCAAGGAAATATTTCAGACGGTTTTGCTTGAGACTGGTATAAGGGCGGAAGAAACATTTTTTATAGACGACTCTGCAGCTAATTGTAAGACGGCAGAATCGCTTGGTATTCATACATATACTCCCAAAGATCAGGAAGATTGGGGGCATATCTTTAAATAATCAGAATATGAAGATCATTTGCGATCCAAAAGATTATGCAATTGAACCATGTGTTGCAACGATAGGATTCTTTGATGGGGTACATAAAGGACATTGCTATCTCATAGAACAGGTAAAAGCCGTTGCTGCAAGTAAGGGACTTCGTACAGCGATAATAACCTTTCCTGTGCATCCTCGTAAAGTGATTGATGCAAACTATCAGTTAGACTTACTTTCTACATTTAAAGAAAAAGTAGAACTGTTAAGTAATGTGGGAGTTGACTATTGTTTCCTTTTAGATTTTACTCCTGAGATTTCTGCTTTAACAGCCCGCGACTTTATGGCCGATATTTTGAAAAATCAATTTAAAGTTGAATCACTGATAATTGGTTATGATCATCGTTTTGGTCATAATCGTAGTGAGGGCTTTAATGAATATTGTCAGTATGGTAAAGAGATTGGCATGGATGTGTTGCATGCGAAAGGACTTTCCATAGAGAATAAGAAAATAGGATCTTCTGTAATACGTGCCGCTCTCATATCCGGGAATCTAGATCAAGCCAACTTTTATCTAGGATATCATTACTATTTAGACGGCGTTGTCGAGAAAGGATTTCAGCTTGGCCGTACTATTGGCTTCCCTACCGCTAATATAGCCATTACATCAGGTAAGATAATTCCAGCCGACGGAGTTTATGCAGTTCGCGTCTCTGTAGAAGGCAAAGAGTATATAGGAATGCTTAATATTGGTGTTCGCCCTACTGTACATAATGGCACCAACCGTACTCTTGAAGTAAACATTCTCCATTTTTCGGATGATATTTATGACAAAAACATTCACCTGACTTTTATTAAGCGTATGCGTCCGGAAATTAAGTTTAGCGGCATCGAAGCATTGAAGGCCCAGCTTCATCAGGATATGAAAGATGTTGAGAAGGTTTTTGAATCTTAAATGCCTATTGATTAAAATATTGAGGCTTAATTTTGTATAGATTTTATTGTTATATATCCTGCCTTGTAATATTCCTCTATTGAACTTTATAGCTCATTTTTTTGTTGACCTATATATAAGCAATATTCCTGATTCTTCAATTTTTTTATAAAAAATAATTCTTATCTCGGAATTCTGAAATTTATTATTACCTTTAGAATATTAAAACAGAATTTGAGAGCTTTTAATATTGTTTCTATAATAATTATTTAGGGGTATGGATACGATAACAAGAAGTGTATTTCTCATTGAGAATATAAGACATAAAGAAAAAGCCCAATGGCTAAAGCGAATAATAAGATCTCAGATTGGAGTCTTAAGAGTATCTGTGAATCCTTCGAATATGTTGATGAAAGTGGAATATGATGCAAATGCTATAACACCATCAATGATGCAGATGCTTATTCGTTCTGTAGGGTGTGAATTGCTTATAGATGAAGAGCAAATTCATAACAGATTAAGACAAAAAGGAAGATTAAAAAGAGATATAATATCCTTAATAGTTTCTACAATTCTTTTTGCACTTTCATTTCTTACCTGGAGCTTTTCCTGGGGATATATTGCGGTAGCAGCTACAGGCATTATTTTTCTGACATTTCTGGTAATATTGATAAAAGAACAAAGGAGGAAAACTTAGTTTCCTCCTTTTGTTTTGAATGCTAACGCATACATTCTCATCTGTTTCACCATGGAAAGCAATCCGTTGCTCCTTGTTGGTGATAAGTGTTCTTTTAATCCTATCTTATCAATGAAATAGAGTTCACTGTCTAATATCTCATCTGGTGTATGGTCTGATACTACCTTTATAAGCAAAGCAATAATTCCTTTCACTATCAGCGCATCGCTCTCGGCTTTAAACATCAGTTTCCCGTCTACCATATCAGCCTGAAGCCAAACGCGGCTTTGGCAGCCTTCAATAAGGTTTTGTTCTGTTTTATATTGTTCTTCGAGTGGTTCCTGCTCATTTCCCAGGTCAATCAATAATTGATATTTGTCCATCCAGTCGTCGAAGTCACTAAATTCTTCAATGACTTGATCTTGTAATTCATTAATGGTCATATTTATCTGTTTTTTCTAAATTTATTTTTCATTATATACAACCTCAAGTACTGTTTGTCCCACAGCTTTGAGTGTTGATCGGTCAATATTACTCATGTTATCATCTGTTGTATGCCAGAAATAACCGAAACCTCCTTCAGGAGTACTTAAGTCGGTAGGAATAATATCGATGCTTGGTATCTTTGCAATCCTGTTTACAAACAAATGATCGTCTGTTACATATCCGCCATCCTGATTGATGAAATAACTTGCGTATCCCATTGAGTTGGCTTTGTCCCATACTTTCCTTACTGTAGATTTAGCAAACTCGCTTGAGTAAGCTTCTTTATAGAATGTAGCTCCTTTGCCTCCCACCATATCGAGAAGAATTCCAAAACGAGCATTATATCCTTCTACATGAGGATTGTTTGCCCAGTATTGTGTTCCCAGACACCAGCTTTCTTCTTTATGTTCTCCTTTATAAAATTCGGGTGTTCCGTAATCTTCGGCATCAAAGAAAATGATGTCCACACCAATTGAAGGAGCTTTTTTACCTAACTGGCGTGCAATTTCAAGTAATACACCAATACCGCTGGCACCATCGTTGGCTCCAAGAATTGGAGTGTGATGCTTTGATTCATCTTTATCCTGATCGGCCCATGGGCGTGTATCCCAGTGAGCAAAAAGAAGTACACGCTTCTTTGTCTCAGGATTAAAGGATCCTATGATGTTTCGGCTTTTCAGGATTGTTCCGTCGTAAGCAGTCAGATCGGCATATTGGTCTATGACTTTTGCACCCGTTGATGCAAGTTTCTTTGCAAGATATTCTCCACAAGCCACGTGTTGTTTGGTATTTGGTACTCGTGGACCAAAATCAACCTGTGCCTGTACGTAATTATAGGCGCTGTCAGCATCAAAATCCGGTGCCTTTACAACTGTTGTTTCCTCTGTTTGATTCATGGCAGATTTATTGCTGTTACCGCATGATGCGCAGCCAAACAGAAGGGCTGCAGTGACAAGTATGAAATAATTTCTTTTCATTCTTCTTGTGTTACTTTATTTTTTCGGATCCAAAAGTACAAATCTTTCGGGAGATTAATTTCATTTCCTATATAGATTTCACAAAATTCAACGGATTGGCTATAACTATTTGAATATTAGTTCAGCACTGTTGTTTCCAACCGTTAGTTCTATTTCGCAACCGCAGATAAGTGGCACATTATTAACCACGTGGCCAACAGGGAAATTAAAGCATACAGGGTAGCCGTATGGTTTCACCATGTCGGCAATCATTTCGTACACCTCTTTGCCTATTGAAAGGTCTTCCTCGTATTCAGTAAACTGTCCTACAATCAAACCCGAAAGTTTTTCCAGAACGCCCCCAAGTTTCAGGTTATTCATCATCCGGTCTATATGATAAGGCCTTTCTCCGATATCTTCTATAAAAAGGATTGTTCCTTCTGCCGGAAAATCGTAAGGAGTTCCTCTGAGCCCGTACAAAACTGAGAGATTGCCACCCCGGAGAGTTCCTCTTGCAGTTCCCTTAATATTTAGTTTATGTTTAGGAGACTGGTAGGTGGGTAATTCTCCGAACAGTAAATTCTTCAGATGTAAAGAGCAAACATCGTCTTTGGGTTCTACAGAAAGGTGTCTTGCCATGGGCGAATGTACCGAAGCAAAACCATTGTATTGGAGCAGTTCATGAAGCAGAGTGATGTCACTGTACCCCAGTAACCACTTCGGATTTTCGCGGAACTTGGTAAAGTCTATCTGATCGATAAGATGAATAGCTCCGTAGCCACCACGGCTGCAAAGAATTGCTTTTGTACTTTCATCATCCATTGCCCACTGAAGATCGGCAGTACGTTGCTTTACAGATCCCGAAAACCTTCCGGCTTCTCCTGCGGCGTGCTTACTAATTACTACTTCCAATCCCCAGGACTCAAGAGTCTTTTTGGCATCCTTTAGAAAGTTCTTGTCTATTTTGCCGGCCGGCGATATTATTGTAACCCTATCTCCTTCCTGCAGATAAGGTGGAAATTGAATAGTTCTCATATATTTCTTTTTGTACAAATGTACACTAAAATTTTATTATAGATTATTCTATGCCGGAAATAGTGAAAGCTAAGTGGTTTATTCCTCAATACTTTTTAATTTATTGTAGACCAAAATCTAAAAAGCTGTACATTTTAATGTTATATGCTCTACACTATTTTGTAATTTGCTTTAGTACCTTTTAAAAAGATATACTTTTTAATGATTTAAGCATTCTAAAAGTATCATATTGTTATTAAAGAGGGCTTTTTATGGATGAATACTCAAATTGAACTTTCTTTTTGATTGATATTTTGGGATATGTAGTACAAATATCAATCTTTTTTTGCATATTTGCTAAAAATCACAGGACTATGGAACCAATTAAAAGTTTTGATCAATTGACAGCTCATTTAATGACGCTGAAGAAGCGTAAGCGGATTGCTGTGGTTTGTGCAAACGATCCTAATACTGAGTATGCAATTACGCGAGCACTTGAAGAGGGAATAGCCGAACTTCTTATGATCGGAGATTCTTCCATCCTTGATAAGTATCAGGCTTTGAAGAAGTATCCTGAGTATGTGAAGATTATTCACATAGAAGATTCTGATGAAGCAGCACGTGAAGCCGTACGGATTGTTCGCGAAGGTGGTGCAGATATTCTGATGAAGGGAATTATCAATACGGATAATCTATTGCGTGCCATATTAGACAAAGAAAAGGGCTTGTTGCCTCAGGGTAAAGTGCTTACTCACCTGTCTGTTATGCAGATACCTACATACGATAAACTGCTGTTTTTCTCGGATGCGGCAGTTATTCCCCGTCCCACTTTACAACAGCGTATCGAAATGATTTGGTATGCTATTCATACTTGTCACAGCTTTGGTATTGAACAGCCCAGAATCTCTTTGATTCATTGCACTGAAAAGGTAAGTGCCAAGTTTCCTCATTCGCTCGATTATGTGAATATAGTGGAGTTGGCAGAAGCCGGAGAGTTTGGAGATGTTATTATTGACGGACCGCTTGATGTTAGAACCTCTTGCGAAAAGGCGAGTGGGGATATAAAAGGTATTGCTTCTCCTATAGATGGAGAAGCCGATGTGCTGATCTTTCCTAATATTGAATCTGGAAATGCTTTTTATAAGGGTGTTTCTCTTTTCTCAAATGCTACTATGGCCGGACTGTTACAAGGTCCTTCTTGTCCTGTAGTATTGCCTTCCAGAAGCGATTGTGGACTCTCAAAGTATTATAGTATTGCTATGGCTTGCCTTACATGTAACAAAGACTAATTTATGAGAATTCTTGCGATTAATCCCGGTTCCACTTCTACAAAAATAGCAGTGTACGATAACGAAAACCGTCTTTTTGTAACAACATTCTATCATTCACCCGAGGCTCTGTCTCATTTTCCTACAATCCTTTCACAGTACGATTACCGAAAGGAATTGATTATTGATGAGCTTAAAAAAGAAAATCTCTTTTCAGATTTTGCCGCAATTGTTGGCCGTGGCGGATTACTTAAGCCAATTGCCAGCGGTGTATATGAGGTGAATGAGGTTATGAAGAACGATCTTCGGAATGCTACTATGCAGCATGCATGTAATCTTGGAGGACTTCTGGCCGAAGACATTGCTCTTCTTATCCCTGGTTGCAAAGCATACATAGCTGATCCGGTAGTTGTAGACGAACTGGAAGATGTGGCTCGCTTGTCGGGCTCTCCATTAATGATGCGTAAGTCTGTTTTTCATGCTCTTAATCATAAGGCGATAGCTCGTAAATATGCTCGTTCAGTTAATAAGAAGTACGAAGAGTTGGATTTGATAGTAGCCCATTTAGGTGGAGGAATTTCCGTGGCTGCTCACCGTCAGGGAAGGGTTATTGATGTAAATAATGCCCTTGAAGGCAGTGGCCCGTTTTCGCCCGAGAGAGCAGGAACGCTTCCTGCCCGACAATTGGTTGATCTTTGCTTTAGTGGCGATTATACCCAGGAAGAGATTAAAAAGATGATTACCGGTAGGGGCGGATTGATGGCTCATTTGGGAACAACCGATGCACGGGATGTGGTTAAAAGAATCAATGAAGGAGATGCAAGGGTCGAGCTTGTGCTGAAATCCATGATTTATAATATTGCCAAAGAGATTGGTTCCATGAGCGTAGTACTTCACGGAAAAGTAGATGCAATTCTTCTTACCGGAGGTATTTCGTACAATGATTATTGCATTAATAAACTTAAGGAATATATTGCTTTTATTGCTCCGGTTTATGTGTTTCCCGGTGAAGACGAGATGGAAGCATTGGCCTTTAATGCTTTAGGAGTTTTAAGGGGAAAACTAAATTGTAAGGAGTATTATTAAAGAAAGCAATAGAATTAAATAAAATTTGATATTTTTGTGGCTTAATTTTAACAAGCATAAGAATGTCTCAATTAACATGTAAGAACTGCGGTAACGAGTTCGAAGGTAAATTCTGCAATAATTGTGGTCAGAAAGCCAGCGCAGACAGATTAACCTATAAGTCATTGGTGGAAACATTGATGCATGGATTCCTCCATGTAGATAAAGGTTTCTTTTATACCATAAAAATGCTGTTTATTAATCCGGGAGAGTTGGTGCTGAATTATATAAATTGTAAGCGAGTCAAATATTTCCAGCCCTTCCCTTTGCTTATTATTCTTTCTGCAATTTATGGTCTTCTTCATCATTGGTTAGCTCCCGAAGTTGTTGAAACCGTGAAAGCTGGTGCAAAGCATTCCGATGGAATTTTTAGAATCGCGCTAGGTGATGGAACACCTTTCCAGCTGAACAAGACTTTTATTAATATGCTGGAGTATATAATAAACCACCTGTCGGAGAATTATGCTTTCATAAATATCTTTATTATTCCTCCGTTTATTCTGGCTACTAAGATTGCTTTTCGGAAAGCAGGAGCATACAATTATAATTTCGTGGAATATCTTTTTGGTGGTGCTTATCTGTCCAGTTTATATATTGTTATTTCAATCCTCTTTATGCCGTTTGAACTTTTGTTGAAGGGTTCTTCTTATTTATCCGGTTGGGAAAATATTACCTGGATAGTTTACTTTTTGGTAACATTGTACTTCTTTTATCATTTGTTTGAGGGAGGCATCAGAAAAACAATCAAAAGAACAGTTTATACCTATGTGCTGTATTTTCCTTTTCTTTTGATTTATGTTATTTTGGGAGTTCTGATAGCAGCGCTTATAGCTTTTGCGGGACAAGGATTAGGCCATCTCACAGGCCTTTGCTGATTATAAAAAGAAAGGATGCCATAAGGCATCCTTTTTAGAATTTGTATGTTCGTTTTGGGTTTTTCGGAAACCATCCTTTTTTTACCCTTTCTTCCTGTTCAAAGACCTCTTTTATAGTCCAGAAAGAAGAGAATGCAAATACGCCTGATAACGAAGAAAGAAATATATCTTCAGTAGAGAAAGAGGCAATAACACCAACAATCCCTAATAACAGGAATATCCACCAGCATTTTGTTCCCCAGTAATACTCAGCTTTAACCACAACGGGATGAAAGAGTCCGATTATAAGGAAAGTACAAATGCCAATTACAAGTCCTGTAAGATGGTATGAATTAAGCAATTCAATCATCCGCTAGGTTCTTTTGTATTTTGATTGGAATTTCTTTTTTAATACTTTGTTCCAGAGAAATCAATGTTTCAGTAGCGGTAACGCCTGGAATTTCCTGCATTTTAGAATTCAGCAACTCCATTAAGTGCTCATTGTCGCATGCATATACTTTGGTAAGCATAGTGTAAGGACCGGTTGTGAAATGACATTCTACAACTTCTGGAATCTTTTCTAGCTGAGCTACTACATTTTTATACATAGAACCCTTTTCGAGCTTGATTCCTACATAAGTACAAGTTCTGTAGCCTAAGCTTTTTGGGTTTACGTGATATCCAGATCCGACAATAACACCCAGATCTATCAATCGTTGCACACGCTGATGAATGGCCGCGCGTGAAACGCCACATTCTGCAGCGACATCTTTAAAAGGAATACGAGCATTCTGTGAGATTATCTCCAGAATCTGTCTGTCAAGATTGTCTATCTTTTCCATATAAATTGATTAATAAGTTCTCTATTTGTATCAAATAGTAAGCAAATATAGATAAATATTTTAATTTACCTATCAATTATCTAAGAAAAATCAAAACTCACTTTCTAATTATCCGTTTTTTACGATATGAAAAAGAAAAAGGGATGTTCTCAAAGAACATCCCTCGCTAATATATTTGCGTGTTAATTACTTAACAATTTCTAGCAATTCAACTTCAAATACAAGAGTTGAGAATGGTTTGATTTGACCTGCGTCTCTTGAACCATAAGCAAGATTCTGAGGAACATAGATAATCCATTTTGAACCAACAGGCATTAATTTCAATGCTTCTGTCCATCCTTTGATTACCTGATTAGCAACAAATGTTGCAGGTTCTTTACGTTTGTAAGAACTGTCAAATTCTGTTCCGTCAATTAAAGTACCTTTATAGTTAACTTTTACTTTAGAAGTATCTGAAGGAATTGCTCCAGTACCAGCCTTTACAATTTTGTATTGAAGTCCGCTAGCTGTTGTTACAACACCTGGTTTTGCTTTGTTGGCAGCAAGGAAATCTTCACCGGCTTTTTTGTTTGCACCGTAAGCTTTTTCCATTGATTTTGCCTTAATAGCTTCCATGTTCTTCTGAGTGTATTCCTGAGCTTGTTGCATTGTCATCTTTTGGTTTTTGCCCAAAGTTCCTGCAACGAAACCAGCCATGAAGTTATCAACACTGATTGTTTTAGTCGAATCTGCTCCGAACAATTCTTTGTTGACACCTTTGATCATTTGATTCTTGATTTGTTGACCAATCTGAAGACCAGCATAGTAAGCGTCTTTTTTCTTACTAGTTTCTTTAACACCTTCATTTAATCCTTTGATGAATTCATCCATATAGGCAGTATCCATCTCTACTCTTTGTACTAAGTAATCTTTTAAACCTTGAGTCTGGCTCATACCAATAGAATAAGACAAAGAGTCGATGTCTGTCTTAAGATCTGCTTTTGGGCCTTTACCTGTACAAGAAGCAAGAGTTGCTGCTGCAGCAATAGCCATAAAAATACTAACTTTTTTCATTTTGCTTTTAAAGTGTTTATTATAAAACTTGAATTAATTCAACATCAAAGATTAATGTGCTGTGAGGAGGAATCATTTCTCCGGCACCACGAGCTCCATAAGCTAAATCTGAAGGAATATAAAGTCTCCATTTAGAACCTTCCGGCATTAATTGCAGAGCTTCTACCCATCCTGGGATAACCTGGTTAACTCCAAATACGGCAGGTTCGCCTCTCTTTATTGAGCTATCAAATAAGGTACCATCAATCAATGTTCCTTCGTAATGGCATTTTACCTGATCTGTTGCTTGTGCTTTTTTTCCTGTACCTTCTGTAAGAACCTCGTATTGCAATCCACTAGGCAATGTTATTACATTGTCTTTTTTCTTGTTTTCTTCAAGGAATGAAGCTCCTTTTTCAATATTGGAAGCATTCATTTCGTTCTCAAGTTCAGCAAAATATTTATTAACAATTTCTCGGGCTTCTGTGTGAGACATTGCTGGTTCTTCGTTATTCAGAACTGCTTTTATAGCGTTAGCAAAGTCATCAACATTGATATTTTGAGCGCCCATGCTCAGAAGGTTTTGGCCTATACCTAAGCCGATAGCATAACTAAATTTATCCATTCTTAAATTATAAGTGTTATCAATAGGCTCTTTGTTAAACCCGACTAAGAGTCAAAAGCTTACAAAGTAGCACACAAAAATAAGAGTTTTATTTGAATGAATCTTCTTTTATGCTTTTATTTTTATTATTTTTGTAAAAACGTTTAAATAGGAGAGTACTTTTATGAAAAAACTAGTTGTTTTATCGGGTGCAGGTATAAGTGTTGAAAGCGGTGGTAGCACATTTAGAGGTGCTAACGGGCTGTGGGGCAAATATCCGATTGAACAGGTTGCCACTCCAGAAGGATATGCTTCGGATCCGGAATTAGTACTGAATTTTTATAATGATATGCGCCGCCAATTGCTCACTTCATTACCTAATAAGGGACATAAACTGATTGCCGAGCTGGAAAAGGAATTTAATGTAACTGTCGTTACTCAGAATATAGACGATCTTCATGAACGTGCAGGAAGTACAAGAGTGATTCATCTTCATGGAGAACTAACTAAAGTGTGCTCTTCTTATTCTCCTTATGATCAAAGATACGTAAAGGAATTACCTCCGGAAGAATATAATATAAAAGTTGGAGACTTAGCTCCCGATGGATCGCAATACCGGCCTTATATTGTTTGGTACGGTGAAGCTGTTCCTAAAATTGATGAAGCCATCCAATATGTTCAGGAAGCCGATATTTTTCTGATAATAGGAACTTCTTTGAATGTATATCCGGCTGCAGGTCTATTAAACTATGTTCCTTTTAAAACTCCGGTATATCTTGTCGATCCTAATGAGGTAACAGTAAATACCAATCATCATCACATTCATGTAATCCGTAAGGTTGCTTCTGAGGGGATGAGTGAGTTCGTAAGGCTTTTAACTGGACAAGTTAATGCATAGTTTATTTTTCTCTTTCTTCCGGAATTGGTAAGAGAATTTATTTACGAGCTTTAAAAATTAATAAAAAGGAGGTCTTAACATTTAATTCTTTAGCCTGTTAATTGCCTTCTTTGTTATTATGTAATATATTTAGCCATCTAAAAAATGAATCGTATGACAGAAACAGTCAGAATATATTGCCAGAATAATAATACTTATAAAGATTTTCCGATAGGAAGTTCACTGATGCACATATTTAAAGGGTTTAATCTGGACTTCCCTTATCCGGTGCTCAGCGCCAAGGTAAATAATCGTGCCGAAGGTCTTAATTTCCGTGTTTATAATAATAAAGATATCGAGTTTCTCGATTTCAGAGATTTATCGGGTATGCGAACTTATGTTCGTTCATTGTGCTTTGTTCTTTGTAAGGCAGTGGCAGATGTTTTTCCGAATGGGAAGATCCTTCTGGAACACCCGGTTTCAAAAGGATATTTTTGCAACCTTCTTCTTGGTCGTTCCGTAACGTCCGAAGATGTAGAGCGTATTAAAACCCGGATGCAAGAGATTATAGATGAAAACCTCTCTTTTCGTCGCACTGAGTGTCATATTACAGAGGCCGTAAAACTGTTTACTGAGCGTAATATGATGGATAAAGTCAAGTTGCTCGAAACGTCCGGATCTATCTATACATACTATTACACACTTGGCGATTATATAGACTACTATTACGGAAGTCTTCTTTCTCGTACCGGAGATATAAAATTATTTGATGTTGTGAAGTACTATGACGGCTTGCTTCTTCGCATCCCAAGCAGAGAAAACCCTAATGTTCTTGAAGAAGTTGTGAAGCAGGAAAAGATGCTTGATGTCTTTAAAGAATATCTCAAATGGAGCGACATTATGGATATGAATAATGTTGGCGATTTTAATGTGGCTTGCAATGAAGGACATGCAACAGACATTATTAATGTGGCCGAGGCACTGCAAGAAAAAAAGATAGCTCAGATTGCCGACACTATTTATCAAAGAAGAGAAAACGGAGGGAAAGTTAGATTGGTACTTATTTCCGGTCCTTCTTCATCTGGTAAAACAACATTCTGTAAACGCTTGTCGGTGCAACTGATGACAAACGGTCTTAGACCTTATTCCATTTCGCTGGATGATTATTTTGTGAATAGAGAAGAAACTCCTTTGGACGAGAAGGGTAACTATGACTATGAATCGCTGTATGCTCTCGACCTGAAACTTTTCAATGCCCATCTCGAAGCATTGCTAAGAGGAGAAGAGGTTGAAATACCTACCTTCAACTTTGCTTTGGGTAGAAAAGAATATAAAGGAAATAAACTTAGAATAGAGTCAAATACAATTCTTATACTGGAGGGAATTCATGCTTTAAATCCGGAGCTTACACCTCTTATCCCTGCAAAGAATAAGTTTAAGATTTATGTCTCGGCATTGACAACCATATCATTGGACGATCATAACTGGATTCCTACTACCGATAATCGTTTGATTCGTAGAATTATCCGGGATAGTAATTATCGTGGATATTCTGCCAGAGAAACGATTTCCCGCTGGCCAAGTGTAAGAGCCGGAGAAGATAAATGGATTTTTCCTTATCAGGAGAATGCGGATGTGATGTTTAATTCTGCATTGTTATTTGAAATAGCAGTGTTACGGCGCTTTGTAGAACCGGTTTTAACAGGAGTGCCCCGTAATTGTCCGGAGTATGCAGAGGCTTACCGGCTATTGAAGTTTATCAAGTATTTTGTGCCGATACAGGAAAAAGAGATTCCGCCAACTTCCCTTTTAAGAGAGTTCTTAGGAGGCAGTAGCTTTAAGTATTAGACCTTTGTAATATTTTGTGGCAACAAATAAATCAGGAATGGTATACTATATCGAACTATTCATTAAATTTGTATCGTATATAAAAAATTGAAAGGTTTAAATAATTAAGAATGGCTCAAGGTACTCATCAGATACAGTCTCAACAGCAGGTGCAGACCCTCTCACCGCAGCAAATTCTGGTTGTTAAACTGCTGGAATTGCCGGCAGTGGAACTGGAAGATCGTATTCGTGCCGAGATTCTGGAAAATCCGGCTCTCGAAGAAGGAGAACCGGATAGCTCTGCTGATGATAATTTAGATAAAAACGGTCTGGATGATGATTCTTTTTCAGACTCAAACGAAGATTATTCATTGGGAGATTACCTTACGGATGATGATATTCCCGATTATAAACTCCAGGAAAGCAGTCGTTCAAAAGAGGAACGTGCAGAAGATATTCCATTTTCTGAGGTTACTTCATTCTATGAAATTCTGAAAGAACAGTTAGGAGAACGTAACCTGACTGAGCACCAACTTGAATTAGCCGAATATCTAATAGGCTCTCTTGATGATGATGGACTTCTGAGAAAAAGCTTATATAATATTTCTGACGAGTTGGCAATTTATGGTGGAATTGATGCCAGCGAGAAAGAGTTAGAGAGTGTGCTTAATATTATCCAGGATTTTGATCCTGCCGGTATTGGTGCCCGAAATCTACAGGAATGCCTGCTTATTCAGATAAAACGGAAAGAAGATTCATACACAAAACAAAATGAGATTAATATCATTGAAAAGTGCTATGATGAATTTACCCGTAAGCATTGGGATAAAATTATGCAGAGGCTAAACCTTTCTGAAGAAGATTTTCAGGAAGCACTTCAGGAAATAACCAAACTAAATCCTCGTCCGGGCAGCTCTATGGGCGAAGCTATTGGAAGAAACCTGCAGCAAATTGTGCCCGATTTTATTGTAGATACGTTTGACGATGGAACTATTATATTAAATCTCAACAACAGAAATGTTCCTGAATTGCGGATGAATCGTAATTTTATGGATATGTTGGATGAGCACACCAGGAATAAACAGAATCAATCAAAAGACTCTAAAAATGCAATGCTTTTTCTGAAACAGAAGATTGATGCAGCTCAGGGTTTTATTGAAGCGGTAAAGCAAAGACAAAATACACTCATCACAACGATGCAAGCTATTATTGATGTGCAACGACCGTTTTTCCTTGAAGGAGACGAATCTTTACTGAAACCAATGATTCTGAAAGATATAGCAGATCGTACCGGTTTGGATATATCAACAATATCTCGTGTAAGTAACAGTAAATACGTACAGACAAACTTTGGAATATTTTCTCTTAAATACTTTTTCGGAGAAGGATTTACTACGGAAGATGGTGGAGAAATGTCATCCAGAGAGATTAGAAGAATTTTAAAAGAACATATTGATAACGAAGATAAGAAGAAACCTTTAACTGATGATGAATTGACAGAGATTCTGAAAAAAGAAGGTTTCCCCATTGCCCGCCGTACTGTTGCCAAATACAGACAGCAGATGAATATACCTGTGGCAAGGCTTAGAAAATAAATATTAAACAGATTGATGTAATGAGAGATAATGATAAAGTTATAAAAGTAGCAAAAATTATATCAGCTATATTTAATCCTTTTGTTGTGCCATTTTTAGCGTTCCTTGTTTTATTTTTCTGCTCTTATCTGAGCATGCTTCCTTTAACCTACAGGCTAATTGTATTGGGAATTGTATACGCTTTTACTATTCTGTTGCCAATGATAGCCATTTTCTTTTTCAGGAAAATCAACGGGTGGGGATTTGGTGCATTCAGAGACAGGAAAAAGCGTTTTGTTCCTTATCTGTTAACCATTATCTGTTATGTCTCTTGTCTGGTAATGATGGTAAGAATAGGTCTGCCCAGATATATGACAGGAATTATACTTGCAACACTGATGGCTATGGTTATTTGTATTGTTGTGAATATAAAATGGAAGATCAGTGAACACATGACTGCTATAGGAGGCGTTATTGGAGGATTAATAGCATTTAGTTTTCTGTTTAATTATAACCCTACCGTTTGGTTAAGCCTGTTTATATTATTGGCAGGAGTATTAGGGTCGGCTCGCATTATATTGAGGCATCACACTCTGCCTGAAGTCTTGACAGGTTTTGCGGTAGGAGCTGTCTGTGCTATATTAGGAATCTTATATCTTTAATTATATAACTATAAAAAACATCGCTTATGAACTTTCCTGAACAATTGAAGTACACAAACGAACACGAATGGATTCGTTTAGATGGAGAATTTGCTTATGTAGGTATAACAGACTATGCACAAGAACAATTGGGTGATATTGTTTTTGTTGATATACCAAGTGTAGGCGATACCCTAGCTCAAGGAGAAGTATTTGGAACAATCGAAGTAGTGAAAACTATTTCAGATTTATTCCTTCCTGTTTCCGGTGAAATTGTTGAAATGAACGGATCTTTGGAAGATAATCCTGAATTAGTAAACTCTGAACCGTATGATAAAGGATGGATTATTAAAATAAAACCATCAGATATGTCTGAGTTCGACTCATTACTTGATGCGTCAGCATATCGTAACTTAATTAATGAATAAATAGAATTATGACTCCAGTAGTAAGTATTATTATGGGCAGTACCTCAGATCTGCCGGTTATGGACAAAGCAGCAGCTTTCCTGAATGACATGGAAGTGCCTTTTGAAATAAACGCATTATCTGCACACCGTACTCCCGAAGCCGTAGAAGAATTTTCAAAGAACGCAAAAGAGCGTGGAATTAAGGTTATTATTGCAGCCGCAGGTATGGCAGCCCATCTTCCGGGTGTTATAGCAGCGTCTACAACTATACCTGTGATTGGTGTTCCCATAAAGTCTACATTGGAGGGAATGGATGCCTTGTTGGCTATTGTTCAGATGCCTCCGGGAATTCCAGTTGCAACTGTAGGTATTAACGGTGCTCTTAACGCAGCAATTCTAGCCGTTCAGATGATTGCTCTTTCTGATAAGGAGCTTGAATTGAAACTTGCAGCTTATAAAGAAGGCTTAAAGAAGAAAATTGTAAAAGCCAATGAAGAGCTGAAGGAAGTTAAGTATCAGTTTAAAACTAATTAATTGAATTTGTTAACCGGCATGCCAACAGAAACCATTTTAGTGGCTTCTGTTGGCATGTTGGCTATTAACCCCTAACCAGACTAAAGATGGATTATTTTAATTATTCCCGTCGTGAATCGTCAGCCGTAAATATTGGAGGTACTCCTCTTGGAGATAAAAATCCTATCCGCATACAGTCAATGACAAATACTTCCACACAAGACACGGAAGCATGTGTGGCTCAGGCAAAGAGAATTGTCGATGCCGGAGGTGAGTATGTCCGCCTTACCACTCAAGGTATAAAGGAGGCTGAGAACCTGATGAATATAAATATCGCTTTAAGACAAGCAGGATATATGGTTCCTTTGGTAGCCGATGTTCATTTCAATTCTAAAGTGGCCGACGTGGCAGCACAATATGCCGAGAAGGTAAGGATTAATCCAGGTAATTATGTGGATGCCGCACGTACTTTTAAGAAACTAGAGTACACTGATGAGGAATATGCTTTGGAATTACAAAAAATACGCGATCGTTTTGTCCCTTTCCTGAATATCTGCAAGGAAAACTATACGGCAATCCGCATAGGCGTTAATCACGGATCTTTATCAGACCGTATTATGAGTCGCTACGGTGATACTCCCGAAGGTATAGTTGAATCGTGTATGGAATTTCTTCGTATTTGTGTAGAAGAGAACTTTACTGCCGTTGTAATCTCCATAAAAGCATCCAATACGGTTGTAATGGTAAGAACCGTCCGTCTTTTAGTTGCTACCATGGAGAAAGAAGGAATGAACTTCCCACTACACCTTGGAGTAACCGAAGCCGGCGATGGTGAAGACGGAAGAATAAAATCTGCTTTGGGAATTGGTGCACTATTGTCTGATGGTATTGGTGATACTATCCGTGTATCTCTTAGTGAAGATCCCGAATACGAAATACCGGTAGCCCGCAAGCTTGTTGATTATGTTGCAGCAAGAGCCGACCATCAGTATATACCGGGCATTGCTGCTCCGGAATTTGATTATCTTTCTCCTTCAAAAAGAAAAACCTTTGCGGTAAAGAACATTGGTGGAGATAACCTTCCTGTGGTAATTGCCGAGCGTTTTGATGGCAAAACAGACTATAATCCTTTGTTTACCCCCGATTATATTTATGCTGGTCGTGAACTTCCGGCTAAATGTATCTCGGAAGTTGGTTATATATTGGATGGCGATGTGTGGAAAGGAGAAGAAAATACCTATCCGGCATTTAATTTTAACAGCATTGATGCACTCCGAAATTCGGAAGCAGAACTTAACTTCCTTTTCCTGCCATTTATGGCATTAACAGAAGAACTGGCGGAAGAGCTGAAAGAAATGAAAAACGTTGTTATCATTTCTCAGAGTAACCATCAGAACAAGTTAGGCGAGCATCGTGCATTGGTACATCAGTTAATGTCGGCAGGCTGCGAACATCCGGTTGTGTTCTTCCAATACTATACCGAAAACGATTCAGAAGACTTGCAGATAAAGTCTGCTGCCGATATGGGAGCTCTTGTCTTTGATGGCTTTTGCGATGGTATTTTTATATTCAATCAAGGAGAGCTAAGTCATTCAGTAGTCGATGGCATTGCATTCGGAATTTTGCAAGCCGGACGTATTCGCACAAGTAAAACCGAATATATATCATGCCCGGGATGCGGACGAACACTTTTTGATCTGCAATCTACCATAGCTCGTGTAAAAGCAGCAACCAGTCATCTTACCGGTTTAAAAATTGGTATTATGGGCTGCATAGTTAATGGTCCGGGAGAAATGGCCGATGCCGATTATGGCTATGTTGGTGCCGGTCGTGGCAGAATAAGCCTATACAAAAAGAAAGAATGTATTGAAAAAAATATCCCTGAAGAAGAAGCTGTTGAAAAGCTTATTGAGCTTATAAAGGCTAATGGGGATTATATTGAGAAAGAATAATACTAGTTTGTATTTGATTGGTAATCAATTATAAACTATATATCCAAGATAGAAAAAGCTCTGATAATGCAGAGCTTTTTCTATTTCTTCTGATTTTCATGCAAAAGGATTGATTCTTTCTGATTTTTAAATCCAGGATCATTTATAAGTTTTTTACCTGTAGTATCTTTGGGAACATACTAATACTGAGCTATTTCCATTCTATCTTCTAGTTATAAATTAGCTTGTTGTTCGCTCTTGAAATTTGTTTAATATTATTTTTTTTATTGTCAACAGCATTATGCATTTTAATTCCTTCACCGAAAATTATTATGGATAATTATCTATAGTTTTTTGTGTGTGCAAATTTATTCTTTTTATAAGATGGGAGATCTAAACTACGAAGATTCTTAATATATATATTACCAATTTTTTTTATTGTAATCTTTGTCCTCCCCTTATTAAATTCTAATATAAACGGACTAAAAGCATCAAAAGCAAAATTCTTCATAAATTTATCATAAACAAATATTGTATCATGTTTTGCAATAAATAAGACTGTATCTGAATCAATATCTGCTACAAATTCTTTTCTGTATTCAATAAATGCCAGCCCTTTCTTGAAATTTTAGTATAAAATATTTCAGTTAGATAGGTGTGTTTTTTTATATATTTATTATTGTTATTTTTAGATTTTGTATAAGTGAAAAATAATTAATATATAAATAAAAATAGTATATTTTATATGGATGTCATGTACAATATATTAATATGTGTATTTGTCTTATATTAATGTAATAAGGGGTGTTAGTTATAATAATATTAAAAAATAGTTATTTATACCATATTTATAGTTGCTATTTAAGTCTTGTAAAATGCAGTATATATTAAAAAAAACTAAAAACTAAAAATAAAATTAATATATGTTTTTTGTATTAAAATATAATCAATACACTTGTAGGTAAATATATTAAATATTATCTATGAAAAAATTACTACTATTTATTCTGATTTCAAATTTCAATTTTGTATGTGCTCAGAAATCTTTAAAACTAGAATCTGTTGAACATTCTTTCTTGTTGAGTGATAGTATTTACAAGTGTCAGGTTGAATACAAAGACCCTGGAGAGGCAGGGAAAAAACAAGTCTGGGATTTTTCTGAGCTAAAGACGATGGATAAAAATTATAAAGTGAAATACTTTAGTCCGGATAAAAAAGATAGCTCTATAATTTGTGGCTTAGAGCATCGCACACGTTATTTTTACAGATGTAAATCAGATAGTCTATGGAGTCTTGGCTTTGAGAATTATACAACAAGGCTCAATTACACAAAACCAGAATTAAAGTTAAAATATCCATTTGCATATGGTGACACATTGCAAAGTGCTTTTGAAGGAAAAGGCATATACAGTAATTTGCTCCCTCTACATGTAAAGGGGAATACCTTTGTAAAAGCAGATGCTGAAGGAGAGTTAAGGCTACCGGGGAAAAAGATAATAAATAATGCATTGCGTGTACGTTCTATTCGTCATTATTCTGAAATTGGTAAGGACAGTATTGAAATGACACTCGATACATATACATGGTATGCAAAGGATATACGTTATCCCGTTTTTGAAACAATTAAAACAACGTTACATAGAATAAATAAAGATAATTTAGTGTTCTACACTTCTTTTTATTATTTGCCTAAAGAACAGAAATTAGAAAAGGACTTAGATGAAGAATTGGAAAATACAGATTTATACGATAATTCAAAATCAGAAACCGAAAAGGTAATAACTGAATTGATTATGCTACCTAACCCTGTTGTTAACGATCTGAACATAGAATATAAATTATCTCGCAAGGCTGATGTTTGGTTTTCAGTCCATAACAATATTGGAATACCTATGTGTGTAACATCACCTAAAGCATTAGATGAAGGGCAATACTTTGAATCAATAAGGATGGGACATCTTAGTCGAGGTACTTATCTTGTTTATGTACATGTTGATAATATGATTTTAAAGAGAATGATTCTAAAAAAGTAAATCTGAATTTAATTAAAACAAAAGCACAATAATAATGTTTGACATGAAAACACAAACTTATATATCATATAATAATACTATTTTTAAATATATAGTTTTAGGTATTATGCTTGTAATTACAAGTAATATGAATGGTCAGAAAACCCCGATATCCTTTCCTAGTCCTGAAGCGGCAAGTTTAGGTTCTGTTGGTAATATACCGATAGATTATCATACCGGCTCAATCAATATAAATATTCCTTTATTTGATATTGATGTAAAAGGCTATGGTATGCCAATATCTCTTCAATATAATTCTTCTGGATTTCGACCGGCCATCAGACCTACTTGGGTTGGCCAGAATTGGACTTTAAAAGCCGGTGGAGTCATAGTTCGTACCATAAATGGGATGCCGGATGAAAAAGAAATGTTTGGTTTTATAGATCCTGAATCTTGCAGGCGCTTACAAAGAGATGATTGGTATACTGATGATAAATTAGACCCAACTTTGGCCGAATCGACAATGAGTAAAACCCCATCAGATTATGATACTGAACCAGATGAATTCACATTCAATGTAAATGGGGTGAGTGGTAAATTTTGTTTTGATAATAGTGGGAAAATTAAAGTTTTATCTGATCCAAGTATTAAAGTTGAATACTATGATGCAAGGATGTATATTAGAGATATTTATACGTTTAAGGGCTTTAAAATAACATTGAATGATGGTGTGATATGTTATTTTGGATACAATTCCGATTTAATTGAAACGAATGTGACAAGGCAAAATGGAAATTTCAGTTCGCCTATCATTAATGCAACATCTTGGTATTTATATAAAATTGAGGTTCCACAAAGTGGTGAAAATATTATTTTCAAATATTCCCAAAAATATATTAATGAAGATTATATTTGGATGGAATCCAAAGTGAATCTTTCAAATGATTTTTCGTCATGCTATGGTCAAAATGAAGATGGACATGCTGTTACAACAGAACATATATATCTTCAATCAATTGAGACAAATGATTCAGAATTGAGATTTTTTACATCTATTCAATCTGATAGATATGATGACATTAATTGGCAGAAATTGGATTCAGTAAAATTAATTTCAAAATTTTCGAATAATGTTCTTAAAAAAGTAGTATTTAATTATTCTGGACCTAGGATTTTTTTAGAATCATTAAAAGAATCAGGGAAACCTCCCTATGAATTTACATATCGTGGAGGAACAGATGTGGCTTATAAGTGTAGAGAAATAGATCATTGGGGTTATTGCAATGGATTTACAAGTCGCTCAATGATTTGTAGTGCTGTTGATGGTTACAGAAATTGCTTTGAGATTAATAGAGAAACAGATCCAACATATGTTCTTACTGGTTCTCTTCAGCGAATTAAATATCCTACAGGAGGTGTTGTTAATTTTGAATTTGAGGCAAATAGTTATTCAAGGTTCTGTGTTTTTGAAAACAAAAGTGTTAATTTAGGGTATATCAACAGAGCTTGGAGTGACTGGGTAGAGGATTTATATTTTACAAACGGGGAGTTGGTTGTTCAGGATCCGATATATTTTCAAATGTTTTATACTCCCAAAGATACTATTGATGTAAAAGAAATTAAAGAGAGACTGAATCCTGGCAGATATGATTATAAGTACTTTGGTTTAAAAGAAAATATAAATAATTACTTCTATAATATCCGGTATAAAAAATTGCAATCATCTTGTGATGCATATTGTGGTGGACTTAGGATTAAAAAAGTTACCCAACAAGATGGAGATAATGAGATTATTCATGAATATAAATATAAATATAACTATGAATTGGGAGGCAATATTTCTAGCGGAATCTTAGGAACTTTACCTATTTATGATTATTCAATCGCAGTAGAAGATATAATTAGTAAAATTTGTTGTTCTCAAGGTTTAACTCCATTAAGTTTGACACAAGGGTCTCATATTGGGTATTCAGAGGTGACAGAAATTAATAAAGATAAAAACAATAATGTTTTAGGATATAAAGTGTTTAAATACACAAATTTTGATACAAATAAAGATGATCCTCCCGTAAATATGAGAATTTATGCTGGTTATGACATGGGGGTTAGAAATTGGAGAGAATATGAACGTGGTAAGTTATATTATGAAGCTGCATATTCAAAAGATAATAAAAAAGTATTTCAAAAAACATATGACTATTCCGTAGAAGAAGGGACTCCAATAAGGGCTATACAATTTAAAGGAGCGTTAGTTGCAAAATGTGATCTGCAAAAGTCTATAAATGATTGGACTGGGATTGCATATTATGTTTATAATAATTCTTATTTATTATCTAAAGAAACTGAAACCAGATATGATTTATTAGGTCTTAATCCTGTAACAACAACTATCCAATATTTTTACAATAAATTAAATTTTATCAAAGATAAAATTGTTATGGGGAGTGACGATAATCCGCATGTAACAGAAATTACTTATTCTGGAGATGATGTATCGTGGGAAAATGACGTGTATCCTGCTATGAAAGTTAAGAATATGCTTAGTTATCCTATTGAGACTAAAGAGTTTGTGCGGAACTGGGTGACGGGGGCTGAACTGACTACTTATAAAGAAATTACGACTGCAAATAGCCGAAAAACATATGTCCCGGATAGATTATATAAAATGAAAACTTTGGTCGATCCTTTTTCTTTTCCATTCTGTGATTATAAAGGGGGAAGTGTAGACGGGCGATATGATAAATATCCGGAAATAGAGTATGCAATTTACGATAAGGCTGCAAATATTAATCAGACAATAACACGAGATAGTTTGAATAAAACATATTTGTGGAGCTATAATACTCGATACCCTATTGCAGAAATTGTTAATGCTGATTATTCTCTTGTCGAAAATATATTGGGGGGCGCTCATAGAATTCAGGATTTTTCTAATAAAATAAATCCTTCGACTGCTGAGATAGAAGCATTTTTGTCCCCGCTCAATACTGATTCTCGAATGAAGAATTCTTTAATTACTTATTATTCTTATAATCCTCTTATAGGTATTGCTTCTAAGACGGACCCTCGTGGTGTTACTACTTATTATGAATATGATGAGTTAGGACGTCTTAAAGAAATTTATTTAAGAGAAAATGGTGCTAAAAAAAGTATTCAGAATTTGGATTATAATTATAAAAGATAAAAAATTAAGCTCTATGAAGAGAATTTTATATGTTGTAATATTTATTGCATCTGTGATTGATGGTTATTCACAATCTTCCAATCAAAATTATGTGAAAACTCGAACATTTATTAAAACCGGAGCAGAATATATTGATAATATAAAATATTTTGATGGCTTTGGAAGATTAGTCGAAACGGTGCAGAAAGGGGTTACTCCATCTAATAATGATTTGGTAACACATGCAGAATACGATGGAACTGGTCGTGAATTTCGTCAGTGGTTGCCTGTATCAATAGCTGGAAACAATGGCCAATATGTAGATATAAATACTTTTAAAGATAAGTCTTTAATGATGTATAGCAATCTTAGTAATGATGCATTTCCATATGCCGAATCAATTTACGAATCTTCTCCGCTAAATCGTGTTTTAGGAAAACGAAACCCTGGTCGTGATTGGAATGACCATCCAACACAAATTAAGTACGGAGCAAATGATGGTACTATTGCTTATTTTTATGTTACTGATGGAGGTGTACTTTATAGAGATGGAAATTATCTTCCGAATATGCTTTATAAAACAATTCTTGTTGATGAAGATGGGAAAGATATTACCGAGTATAAAAATAAAATGGGGCAAACAGTAATGAAAAGAAACGGTGAAAATGCTGATACTTATTATGTGTATAATTATTTAGGACAGCTTGAATACGTGCTGCCTCCATTGGCTTGTGACGAAATGACTCAGTCTACATATTATTATGATAATTTTTCTGCGATGGAAAAATACGCCTATGTTTATAAATATGATAATCGTGGTAATTGCATTTCTAAACGCTTGCCAGGTTGTGAACCCATTTATATGACATATGATAGGGCTGGCAGATTAATACTTTCGCAGGATGGAAATCAGCGAAGTTCTTTATATAAGCCTGTACAATATACAGTCAACAAATATGATATACTTGGTAGGGTGTTATATACTGGTGTTATTAATTGAGAGGTAAGTCAATCGGAGAAAGACTTTATCCAGAATAATGTGATTATTGAATCATATGGAACATCAAACCAGCTAACAAATACTGGTTATACATGCAATACTTTTGCTAATGAAATAATGCCAATGGTGGTCAATTATTATGATAATTATAAGTTTCTAGAATTACCTGAGGCTGATTCTTACTTGCGGTATGTGGATGATGATGCATTTAGTGAAGCTTACATGTCCGATTATCCTTCAGGTGATTTAAATGGACTTAATGCAAGAGGGCTTTTAACAGGTACACGTACCTATTTGCTGGATAGCTCTGGTGATTATACAATGTCGGTTATGTACTACAACAATAAAGGAAAAGTGGTTCAAACCTCTTCTAGTAATCATTTAGGGGGGCATGATATTGTATATAATACTCTAGATTTTACAGGAAATCCTACTATGACTAGGAAAAAGCACAATATCGCCGGACAACCTGTTAATACAGAATTATATACTTATAGTTATGACCATGCTAGCAGGTTGCTAGAAACTTCATACGTCTTAGGAAGTGATAACCCTGTAGTACTGGCTTCTAATACTTATGATGAATTAGGCAGACTAAAATTAAAGACACGGCATAATAGTATTGATACAGAACTCTTTGATTATAATATTAGAAGTTGGTTTACAAGAATAAAAAGTGGAGATTTTGAAGAAAATATATATTATAATAATCTTCCAATAGATGTAATAGAGGCAACTCCTTCCTATAATGGTAATATCTCTTACAGTTCTTGGACATATGGCGATACTAAAAATGCATATCAATATAATTATGATGCGCTTAACAGATTTGTCGGTGGTTATTGTTATATTAATAACAGCCTTCAAGATTGTTATCAATATTCAGAAAGCGTAAGTTACGATAAAATGGGTAATATTTCCCACTTGAATAGGTATGATAGTGGAGATGTTGTTGATCAACTGACATTATCTTATGAAGGCAATCAGTTAAAATCAGTAAGTGATAATAGATTTGCACCAAGCCAATATGGAATAAAAGAATATCAGGACAAATCCAGCTCTAATGATGAGTTCGCTTATGATAAGAATGGTAATATGATAAAAGATTTAGATCGTGATATAGTATGTATCCGATATAATATATTAAATTTGCCAGATACGGTTCAGTTTAAAAGTGGGCATCAGATAATAAATAAATATGATGCTTCAGGAAAAAAGTTAAGTGATGAATATTATACTTTATTATATGGTGTGCAGGTGCCCATTGCTGTAGGCAAAGTTCTCAATATAAAGAACAGCTATGGTTCTGATGAAGTAGATCTTATAAAGAAGCACTATGTTGATAATTTTACATATAAATGGCATATCATGAATCAATCTTCAGGAGGATACGATTTAGAAAAAGTTTATAATACGGAAGGTTATGTAGATAATATTAGTTTAAGTAACCGTTATAACTATTTTCGTAAAGACCATTTGGGGACAAATAGAGAAGTGTGGTGTGCTTCATTTAAGGAGAATGATAAAATTTATCCTGCTAATACAATACAACGCACTCAGTATTATCCAAGTGGATTACCATGGGCTGATGGTACAGGAACAACAGTGCAAAATAAAAAATATAATGGTAAAGAGTGGATTGAAGCCCACGGATATGATATGTATGATTACGGAGCTAGGGGATACTATCCAGCTATAATGCGGTTTACTTCTGTAGATCCGCTAGCCGAGAAGCACTATAACGAATCACCATACATCTACTGCGGTAATAATCCGATTAATAGAGTGGATCCAGACGGTATGGACTGGTATAAAGACAAAGATGGGACTTACCAATATAATCATGATTTAAATCGAAAGAACCAAAAAGATATACTTGGTAAAGGTCAAGCATATGTAGGCAAGACGTATAAAGTAAAAGACAAGAATGGTAACATTACTATAAATTACCGTAAAGATGGTAGTATTATGTTTGCTAACGAAACTACTGCGTATAAAAGAATGTGGAATCAAGCAAATAAAGTTAATCGAGAACAATTTGCAGTTATTGGGGATAAGAGCGTATTGGTATTGCCTGATTATAAAAATGATAACACAACAAGTAAGATTGAAGAATATGGTTATAGTTTTAAGAATTCAAGACTAGTTGACCCGATTACAAATTTATCATTTTCAACACTTGCCACAATCCATACGCATCAAGATGATCTTGATGGAGAATGGGGATTTATTGCACCTCCTGGATTTGATGATAACAAATACTTTCCTCATAAAACACCTAATGTTCCTTATTTTACTATGGCTTATGATTATAATATATATGGAAAAATAGGTAATCGAGATGGCACTCATAACATTGAGCTTTCTAATAGGTATAGCAAAGTTGATAATCTATTGGATGGTGTAAAACTGCAACAACTTTTAATGAAAATGCTAATAAAAAAGTAAATTATGAAAACTACAACTTGCCATTTTGTAATATATGTGTTTCTCTTACTAGTTTGTTTTACTAATTGTGCCTTCTCAGGAAGTAAGAATCTTGATAAGAATCAAAAAAACACCATTTCCATTACAGGAAATATTAAATTTGATTCCACTGTTGATAGTCTTTTACACTTATTTGTTCAGAAAGCTAATTGTCAGGATTGTTATTATGAAATGTATATTGATAAACGAGATATAAACGAAACATTAATTTGTTTAAGAGCTAGTTTAAAATATCCAAAAGGAATTAATGACAGCAAAGAGCTATTGACAGATTATTTAAAGAAGAGAAAACCTACATTATATACAAAAATTAATAATGTTACGGTTTTTGTATATACAGGAATTGAAGACATGATTATTCTTAGTTCACATGATGAAAATATTGAATTCAATAAAAATAGATCATCATTTTATGAATATACTTGGGTTATTAGAAAAAAAAATAATAAATATAATGTTTTTGAAGGAACGTGGGTAGTCCCCTTTGAGAAAACTGAATTTAAAGGAATTGTAAAATTTAATGAACTTGATTCAGAATAATATTTAGTAATACACCTATAAAGGAATAACCTTGCAACAATAAATGATCTGCCCCAAAAATTAGATTGGTTAATAAATAGAAACTAAAAGGACTGAGTTCGCAACATAACCGAGCTTAGTCCTTTTAGTTTCGCTTTGATAAGAGCCTCACGCAATGCTTCGGCAGGAACTTCCAAATGTTCCTCGCGAACAAAACCTACAATCTTGCCGCTGAGCGAAATATGTTTGAAGAAGAATGACATACCGGGATCAAGCAAGTCGAAGAAATTACCCTCAGCTCGCTGATTGTCGATAAACTTATTCTTATCTGTTCCACGGAAGCAGAATAACCTTTGAATACTATTAAAGTGATTATTTTCAGACAAATTCAAATTAATATATAACTAATAAACTACTTTATGCAGGAATGCTGTGAATGGAATTTTGCTTCTAGTTTGTCACTAAGCCGCAGAATATATACTAGAAAAGATAAATGATTCAGACTATGGGATAATAACTACGACTGCCGTAAAATACCCACTATATTTGTGACAATAATTGGGGAAATATTTTTCAAAAAGACAATTATGAATTGGACAATAAATAACTCCAACCGGCTGCCTTTACATAGATCAACGGGAGCTTTATTTATTCAGTATTAGTCGGGCGAAAATACAAATTAGCTAATTATTCTTTTATTCTCAATTGATCCAATTCATCAGAATACTTATCTAATTCTTCTATATTCTTAAACGGAGGAGGAAGTAATAATGAATATGCTTTTTTAATTTTCTCACATGTGATATACTTTTTCTTTTTCTTATACCAACTCTCTATTGCTAATATTGTTTTAGTATTTACAACAGGCTTATGTGGGTCTGGCATAAAATCTAAATCTGATAAAAGTGATATAACGTATAGGAATTTAATAATCTCTCTTTCTTTTACTAATACATCCTTTGATGAACCTCTCATCATTTTTTTCATTGAAGAAAGATTCTTCTTGAATAACGAGTCAATATTTACGTCACAATCTTTATTACAAGACTTTACTTTTATTACGCAGAATGCATTTAGCAACAGTAATATGAATATTATTTTTTTCATAATTTATATCTTTACTACAACTCGATTAATTGCTCAGTATTCGACAAATGTAATGAATTGTGTTGAATTTGTATCATTTTTTATAATTTAAGTAAAGATGTATTGTTTTTAAAACTAAGATATTAGTTATGAACATATTAGAATACTACAGACATTAATCAGGTGGCAGATCCTATGTTTGCAATAAATATGCTGAAGTGAAAAAATAAGAAGCATAAGCTAAGAGTATTTTTTATATTTGAGGTACCAAACTTAAACATTCAAATATTCAAAGCTTATGCGTACACAAAGTAACAAAGTAAATTTCAATGGAGAAAATATTTATGTTGGAATTGATGTTCATCTAAAGAGTTGGGCAGTGACAATCTACACAGAACATTTGCATCATAAGACTTTTAGTCAGCCACCGGTTCCCATATTATTATGGAAATATCTGGATGAAAATTTCCCTGGTGGTAATTACTATTCTGCTTATGAAGCCGGATTCTGTGGATTTCATATTCACTTTGAACTGGAAAAGTTGAATATAAAAAATATAGTAGTCAATCCCGCTGACATACCGACTAGTCAAAAGGAACATGTGCATAAGAATGATTCTTGCGATAGTAAGAAAATAGCCCGTTCTCTGAGAGCTAAAGAACTCACCGGAATACATATTCCATTGATTGAAACCTTAGAAAATCGTTCTTTGCTTCGTTCTCGAGAAATGTTAGTAAAGGATCTGGTTCGTTTTAAACTGCGAATAAAGTCTTTTCTTTATTTTTATGGGATAGCCTATCCTCCTGAATTTGAAAAGTCATCTTGTCATTGGTCAAAACGTTTTCTTAAATGGCTAAAAGAAATATCTCTAAATACGCAAAATGGGAATGAAGCATTATCCCTATTGATAACGGAAGTAGAACAGCAGCGTCTTCTTTTATTAGAAGTGAATAAGAAAATTCATAGCTTGGCTATTTCTGATAAATATATTAAAGAGATGGAATTAATAAGAAGTGTCCCTGGAATAGGCTTGATTACAGGACTTACTTTTCTGTTGGAAATAGAAAATATAGAGCGATTTTCCAACACAGACAAGCTAGCCTGTTTTGTAGGAATAATACCAACTTGTCATTCGAGTGGAGAAACGAGTAATAATGGAGAAATGACCTTTAGAGGGCAAATTCATTTAAAGAAAGGTCTGATTGAAAGTGCTTGGGTTGCTTCAAGAATAGATCCAGCTCTGACACATAGTTTTATTAAGCTTTGCAAAAGAATGGAACCTAATAAGGCAATCATACGAATTGCGAGAAAATTGTTAAACAGAATATATTATACTCTAAAAAAGGAACATAAATACGAATATGGAATGGTTAAATAATAATATCCATATAAAACCTATATAAAGAGTGACCGCTAGCCACCTCTTGCAGCTATGCCTGCTTTGGCAGATTGCGGCCTCTTTTCCTATTGAACTGAAAAGGATTATGTAGAAACTGAAAGGATCAGTTAGAACTACTTATAGAAGGTTGTTTTATATAGGAATTTACTAATCATTTTTGAGGCTAGAGAAACATGTATGATAGGTTTTCTTAGCCATATAGCGATATCTGTAACATAAAAAGAGGGGAAAATCATACAGACTGTCCCCTTAAAATGATGTTACAGCGTAACGCAGGAAGTTTATTGCTGACAAGTTGCTCCTCAGCAGAGCTTGTTTCCTCTTAAACTGCCTGATTACAAAGCTAATAAAAAGTATAATAAATATTAATAATACTCTTATAATTTGGATTACAACATAGAAGAGGTGGCAGTAAAAAAGCCTTTTTTGCCTTTCCAGAAATAAAAATTTGAAAAATCAGCAAATTTGATCTGTACCCAAAAAGTTAGACAAAAAACTTTTGGGGCATTTTATGGAAACAAGTAAAAGAAAAAATCAGCGTTATAGTTATGCTGATAAATTGCAAGTAATCGAACTCTATGAAAAAGGTTA